>Ga0209402_10000766_pt1 | contig 37240 bp, 34 predicted proteins | sample ArcticOcean_MG_C_3_FD_187437 | JGI IMG/M metagenome (GOLD analysis project Ga0209402, IMG submission 187437) | Marine microbial communities from western Arctic Ocean - ArcticOcean_MG_CB8_126 (SPAdes) (version 2) | ecosystem: Environmental > Aquatic > Marine > Oceanic | place: Arctic Ocean... | reverse complement strand
ATTATTTTTTTTCATATTTATCAGCGTATAGAAGTGCAACTAGCAAAATTGCAGTCCAAGCAATTCCTATAAAAGCCTTAGGTCCAGTCTCAGCACTCCATACATCCAAAACCAAAGCACCGAATATTAGTCCTAATATGTAAAGCAATATAGCTATTGTAGATTTAGTCATTATTTAAATTTTTTTTAAAAAGAGAAATACCATTTTCTGTTTTATGTTTGTATGAATCCTTAAAACTCTCTAGCTGCCAACCAGTCAGTCTTTTTTGAATATCAGTTAAATTATCATTTTTCCACTGGTTAGAGGTATTTTTTAGTTTCCATAATTTCTTTTCTTCATTACTTCTCCCACATCCATAACAGTAGCCTGTTTGAGGATCTGTTTTGCATATGCTTATACAAGGTGAAATAATCATTTTTTAAAATATCAGTAAATATAATTGATTATTAATATATTTCATAATTAATGTCATTGGACAAATGATATCAATAATATATAAAGCCACAAGAATTGTGGGCGAATGGCGGAATTGGTAGACGCGCTGGTCTTAGGAACCAGTATTGAAAGATGTGAAGGTTCGAGTCCTTTTTCGCCTACCAGGAAGTTATAAAATTATGAAAGTAACAGTAGAAAATATAAAAGGTTTAAATAAAGAAGTTAAAGTTTTCATAGATAAAAAAACTATGAACACTTATATGGATGAAAAATATGAGGAAATTAAAAAGACTGTTAATTTAAAAGGTTTCAGACCAGGAAAAGTTCCAAAAGAAATTCTTAAAAGACAATTTGGCCAATCAATTTTTAGTGAAGTCCTGGATAAAGTTCTTAAAGAAACATCGGTTAAAGCTTTAGAGGATAATAAAATTAAACCAGCGGGACAACCCAAGCTTGACCTTAAAACTTACGGTGAAGATAAAGATTTAGAATACGTAATGTCAATAACTGAACTACCAAAAGTAGAGCTTAAGTCAGTAGAGAATATAAAATTTAATGAATATACAGTTAAAATAGATGCAAGTGAGACTGATAAAAGAATTAAAGAAATAGCAAAAAGTCAAAATAACTTCATAGATGTTGCTGATGAAGTTAAGGCTGTTGATGGAAATTCTGTTGTATTTGACTACAAGGCTACAATTGATGGAAAAGATTTTACTGGTGGTGAAGGAAAAAATACACAATTAATCCTTGGAAAAGATTTATTTATTAAAGGCTTTGATAAGCAATTAGTAGGAGTTAAAAAAAATGATGAAAAGTCAGTAGAGGCTGTACTACCTGAAAATTATCCACAAAAAGAATTTGCAAAGAAAAAAGCTAAATTTGTTTGTAAAATTATAGCTGTAAAAAAATCTGAAGCTGTAAAAATTGATGATGATTTTGCAAAAAATTTAGGAGCAAAAGATCTTACTGATCTAAAATTATTAGTTTCAAAACAAATTAACGAAGAATATAAAAATTCTTTAGATAAATTAGCTAAAACTCAAATTTTAAAAGAAATTGAAAATTTTAAAGTTGATGAAATTCCAAGCAACCTAGTAGATGAAGAGGTTAAGATACTAGCTCAAGGTATGGGTGAAGAGGATACTAAAAAAAGTAGAAAAAATTTTGAAGATGTAGCAAAAAAAAGAATTAAAGTTGGGTTAATTTTGAATGAATTTGGAGAACAGAATAAAATAAAAGTTACAGAACAAGAGGTTCAAGCTGAAGTTCAAAAACAACTTAGAATGATGCCGGGACAAGAAAAAATGGTTATGGATTTTTATCAAAAAAATCCATCTGCATTACAAAGTTTAAGAGGAACCGTTTATGAAGAAAAAATTATTGCTGCAATTAAAACAAGGGCAAAGCCTAATAAGAAAGAAATATCCAAAGAAGAAGCTGAAAAAATTTTAAAAGAACATCAAAAACAAGACCATGACCACAATCATGATCACAATCATGACCATCCACAAGAAAAAAAAGCAGTTGCTAAAAAAGCAGTTGCTAAAAAAGCAGTTGCTAAAAAAGATGCATCTAAGTCAAAAGCTGCAAAATCTAAAGAAACTTCAAAAAAAAAAGTTAGCAAAAAGTAATCACAAGTTGTATAAGTTAAAAGAATCAACTTATGACAATAAATTTTTCAGAACAAATGAACAATTTAGTCCCTATGGTAGTGGAGCAATCCAACAAGGGTGAAAGAGCTTATGATATCTATTCAAGACTTTTAAAAGAAAGAATAATTTTTTTGGTTGGTCCGATTAATGATAATGTCGCATCTTTAGTTACAGCTCAGCTTTTATTTTTAGAATCTGAGGATCCAAAAAAAGAAATTTATTTATATATAAATAGCCCAGGTGGACTAGTTACAGCGGGTCTAGGTATTTATGATACAATACAATATATTAAGCCTGATGTTTCAACTTTATGTATTGGTCAAGCAGCTTCAATGGGATCTTTTCTATTAGCTGCTGGTAAAAAAGGTAAAAGATTTTCATTACCTAATTCTAGAATAATGGTTCATCAACCATCAGCTGGATTTCAAGGTCAAGCAACAGATATAGAAATACATGCGAATGAAGTTTTGGCTTTAAAAAAAAGACTTAATGAAATCTATTCTAAGCACACTGATAAATCAGTCGATGATGTTAAAAAAGCACTAGAGAGAGATAATTTCATGACTCCAGAAGTTGCAAAAGACTTTGGTTTAATAGATGAAGTGGTAGAAAACAGGTCTTAACCCACAACATCTTGAGGTGGATTAAACGTATACTTGATTAGTATGACTCTTCTATATTAAAGTAATTTAATTGATTCGTTTATAAATTTATGACTACTAATAATAAAAATATTCTTTACTGCTCATTTTGTGGCAAGAGCCAACATGAAGTTAGAAAATTAATTGCAGGGCCTACGGTATTCATTTGTGATGAGTGTGTTGAACTTTGCATGGATATTATTAAGGAAGAAAGTAAAGATACTTTTGTTAAACACCAAGATGGATTACCACCACCAAAAGAAATTTGCGCTGTATTAGATGATTACGTTATAGGTCAACCACATGCCAAAAAGGTTTTGTCTGTAGCAGTACACAATCATTACAAAAGACTTAATTACGAAAGTAAAACTAGTAAGACTGTTGAGCTTTCTAAATCTAACATTCTCTTAGTTGGTCCAACTGGTTGTGGTAAAACTTTATTAGCTCAAACATTAGCTAGAATTCTAGATGTTCCTTTTACGATGGCAGATGCTACTACATTAACTGAAGCAGGTTATGTTGGAGAGGATGTTGAAAATATTATTTTAAAACTATTACAAGCCGCAGATTATAATGTTGAAAAAGCTCAAAGAGGAATTGTTTACATCGATGAAGTTGATAAGATTAGTAGAAAGTCTGAAAATCCATCAATTACTAGAGACGTTTCTGGGGAAGGTGTACAGCAAGCATTATTAAAAATCATGGAAGGAACTGTTGCAAGTGTTCCACCTCAAGGTGGAAGAAAACATCCGCAACAAGAATTTTTACAAGTAGATACAACAAATATTTTATTTATTTGTGGTGGAGCATTTGCTGGTTTGGACAAAATAATCTCTCAAAGAGATAAAGGCACTTCTATTGGCTTTGGAGCCAATGTTAAAAAAACAGATGACAAAAAAACAGGTGAATGGATGAAAAGTTTGGAGCCCGAAGATTTATTAAAATATGGATTGATACCTGAGTTTATTGGAAGATTACCTATGATAGCAACTTTAGAAGATCTTGATGAAAAATCTTTAGTTAAAATATTACAAGAACCAAAGAATTCTTTAATCAAACAGTACCAAGAGTTATTTAAATTAGATGGAGCCAAGTTAACCTTCAAAGATAATGCTCTTAAAGAAATTGCACACAAAGCAATTAATAAAAAAACTGGTGCAAGAGGACTTAGATCTATTTTAGAAAATATTTTATTAAAAACTATGTATGACCTACCAAGCCAAGATAATATTGGGGAAGTCATTGTTGATGCGAGTGCGGCTAAAGGCCTGACTCAACCAATTTTAGTTCACTCAAAAAATAACAACAAAATAAAGTCAGATAAAACATCTGCGGCTTAATTTAGCGTTAATAACTGATAAATAGCTATTGCAATATTATATTTAATATCCATATTTAGAGAATGGACGTTAAAATTTTAAGACCTGTATTACCCCTTAGAGATATTGTTGTATTCCCTAATATGGTAATTCCATTATTTGTTGGAAGAGACAAGTCTATCTCAGCTTTAAATGAAGTAATGAAAAAAGACAAAAAAATAGTTCTTGTTACACAAAAAAACTCAGAAGTAGATGATCCGAAAAAAACAGATGTTTTTATGTATGGTTGTGAAGGAAATATTTTACAGTTATTAAAATTACCAGATGGTACGGTTAAAGTCTTAGTGGAAGGAAGTAAAAGAGTTAAAATTTTAGATTTTAAAGATAATGATAAGTTTATTATTTGTGAATATGCACATCAGCGCGATGTAGTCATAAAAGATGAAGATTTAATTCCTTTGGCAATGACAGCGGTTAGAAGACTTGAAAAACTAACATCGATTAATAAAAAAGTTTCAAGTGAAACAATCAATAATATAAAAAAGTTAGTTGACGCATCTCATATAGCTGACAATATTGCATCTCACTTGACAGCAACTATTTCAGAAAAACAGCAAATTTTTGAAACAATTGACGTTAAAAAAAGACTTAATTCTATAATTAAGATTATGGAAAATGAAACTAGTATTATTGGAGTTGAAAAAAGAATTAGAGGCAGAGTTAAAACTCAAATGGAAAAAACCCAAAGAGAATATTATTTAAATGAGCAACTTAAGGCTATTCAAAAAGAATTGGGTGAGATTGAAGATGGTAAAGATGAAACATCAAGCCTGAATAAATCAATATTAAAATCTAAAATGCCAAAAGACGTTGAAAAGAAATGCATGGCAGAGCTTAAAAAATTAAAAAATATGAGCCCTATGTCAGCAGAAGCCACAGTTATTAGAAACTACTTAGATTGGATGATTGATCTTCCGTGGTTTAAGAAAAGTGAAGTTGCTATTGATCTTACAAAGGCACTAGCAGTATTAGACGCTGACCACTTTGGTCTAGAAAAAGTAAAAGAAAGAATTGTAGAATTTTTAGCTGTTCAAAAAAGAATGGAAAAAATTAAAGGTCCAATTCTATGTTTAGTTGGCCCCCCAGGTGTTGGAAAAACATCTTTAGGTAAATCAATTGCAAAAGCTACAAACAGAGAGTTTGTAAGAGTTTCTGTAGGTGGTATGCGTGATGAAGCAGAGATTAGAGGCCATAGAAGAACCTATATCGGATCTTTACCTGGAAAAATTATTCAAATGATGAAGAAAGCTGGAACCAAAAATCCTTTAATTCTTCTTGATGAAATAGATAAAATTGGAAATGATTATAGAGGCGACCCATCCTCTGCTTTGTTAGAGGCGTTAGACCCAGAACAAAACTCAACGTTTAATGATCACTATCTGGAAGTAGATTATGACTTATCCGATGTTATGTTTGTAACAACGGCTAATACATTAAATATATTGCCACCATTATTAGATAGAATGGAAGTAATTAGACTAGCTGGGTATACAGAGGATGAAAAAATTAATATTGCAAATAATTTTCTTTTACCAAAACAAATTAAAGACAATGGTGTTAAAGAAAAAGAAATGACACTATCTGAAGATATCATTAAAGAAATTATTAGAAGCTACACAAAAGAGTCTGGTGTGAGAAATTTAGAAAGAGAAATTTCAAAAGTTGCGAGAAAAGTTGTTAAAAAAGTTGTAACGGGTGAAGAAAAAGAAGTTAAAATTGATTTAAAAAATTTATCAGACTATCTCGGAATACAGAAGTTTAAATTTGGTGAACTTGAAAGTGAAGATAAAATTGGAGTAGTTACAGGTTTGGCTTGGACGGAGTATGGTGGTGAAATTTTAAAAATTGAAACTGTCATTATGCCTGGTAAGGGTAGAATGCAAATTACTGGAAAACTTGGTGAAGTAATGCAAGAATCTATTAAGGCTGCAAAATCATTTGTTAGATCTAAAAGTTTAGACTATGGAATTATTCCACCATTATTTGAAAAAAAAGATTTTCATATTCACGTTCCAGAAGGTGCCACACCTAAAGATGGACCATCTGCAGGTATTGGTATGGTTACATCTATAGTTTCTGCAATTACCAATATTCCTGTAAGAAGAGATGTTGCTATGACTGGTGAAGTTACATTAACAGGACAAGTTTTACCAATAGGCGGATTAAAAGAAAAATTACTAGCAGCCCATAGAGCTGGTATAAAACAAGTTATCATCCCTAAGGAAAATGAAAAAGATTTAATTGATATGCCTAAAAAGATAATTAGCGATATCAAAATCACTCCAGTAGAACATGCTGATGAAGTGTTAAAAATAGCTTTAACCCAAGAATTAAAAAGAGTTGAGTGGGTAGAGGTTGAAAAGATTTCAAAATCAGACGATAAATCTCAAGCCAGCATTCAATAATTACTAATTTACATTATCTATTTGTTGATGTAATAGTAGCGCTTGTTTTGGGCGGTTAGCTCAGTTGGTAGAGCATCTCGTTTACACCGAGGGGGTCAAAGGTTCGAGTCCTTTACTGCCCACCAAAATAACAAAAAGTGGGGGTGTAGCTCAGTTGGTTAGAGCGATCGCCTGTCACGCGATAGGTCGAGGGTTCGAGTCCCTTCACTCCCGCCACTTTTCCATATTTTTTATGTGAATATCGCATAAATTGTGACGTAAGAGCACTTCAACATGATATAAAAAGTGCTATATAGATTTCATGCTTTCAGAATTTTTAAAAGATTATCTGCCAATAATTTTATTTTTAATTATAGCTCTTGGTTTGAGTTGTGCTTTTGTTGTTATAAATTTAATACTTTCTCCAAAGCATCCTGACCCTGAAAAGTTATCAGCCTATGAGTGTGGATTTGAACCCTTTGAAGATTCTAGAATAGAATTTGATGTAAGGTTTTATTTAGTGGCAATCCTTTTTATAATTTTTGATTTGGAGATAGCTTTCCTTTTTCCATGGGCAATCTCTCTTGGAAATATTGGTTTATTAGGTTTTTCTTCAATGATGATTTTTCTATTCATACTAACAATTGGTTTTATTTATGAGTGGAGAAAGGGTGCCCTAGATTGGGAGTAATATTTAAAATATGAATTTAGAAGATAAAAATACGGAAATACCAGAAGAATTTAAAAAACTTTCTGAGGATTTTAGTAAAAATGGTTTTATAACAACGTCACTTGATAACCTCATTAACTGGTCAAGAGCTGGATCGCTACACTGGATGACTTTTGGTTTAGCATGTTGTGCTGTTGAGATGATGCAAACTGCAATGCCAAGATATGATTTGGAAAGATTTGGTGCCGCACCTCGAGGCTCACCTAGGCAGTCAGATGTCATGATTGTTGCTGGAACTTTAACAAATAAAATGGCACCAGCTTTAAGAAAAGTTTACGATCAAATGCCGGAACCAAGGTATGTGATATCCATGGGTAGCTGTGCTAATGGTGGTGGCTATTACCATTACTCTTATTCTGTTGTTCGTGGCTGTGATAAAATTGTTCCGGTTGATATTTATGTTCCAGGATGTCCACCATCAGCCGAAGCATTACTTTATGGCATCATGCAACTGCAAAAAAAAATTAGAAATAAAGGATCTTTTGATAGGTAACTATTATGATTAACTTAACGGATCTCGAAAAAAAAATTAACTCAGAACTTGCCACTAGGATTAAAAAAACTGAAATTAGACACGATCAACTTTATATAAATATCGATAACAAGGATTTGATAGATGTTACATTGTTTATTAAGAGTAATGAAAATACAAAATTTAGACAATTAATTGATATAACTGTAGTTGACCACCCTGAGGATATTCAACGTTTTAAAGTTGTGTATTTATTTCTAAGTCATGAGTTTAATCAACGTATTATATTAAGTTATCTAATTAGTGAAAACGAAGTTATCCCATCTTTAACATCAATATATCCAGCGGCAAACTGGATGGAACGCGAAGTTTTCGACATGTACGGAGTAAAATTTAAAGACCACCCTGATTTAAGAAGAATACTTACAGATTATGGATTTGAAGGCCATCCTTTAAGAAAAGATTTTCCTTTAACAGGTCATACTGAAGTTAGATACAGTGAAGAACAAAAAAAAGTTATTAGCGAACCTGTTAAGTTAGAACAAAATTACAGAAATTTTGATTATGAGAGTCCTTGGGAGGGAACAAAATATATTAAAAATCAAACAGATCATGAAAATGACAAAAAAAAATAAAACATTAAACCTTAATTTTGGACCCCAACACCCAGCTGCTCATGGTGTTTTACGATTGATTTTAGAATTAGATGGTGAGGTGGTTGAAAAAGCAGACCCGCACATTGGATTGTTACATCGTGGTACTGAGAAATTAATAGAGAATAAAACATATATGCAAGCTGTACCGTATTTTGACAGACTTGATTATGTTGCTCCTATGAACCAAGAACACGCTTTTGCTTTAGCGATAGAAAAAATATTAAAAATCGATGTACCAATTAGAGCTCAATTTATAAGAGTCATGTTTTGTGAGATTGGAAGAATTTTAAGTCATATATTAAATGTAACTACTCAAGCATTAGATGTTGGTGCCTTAACCCCATCATTATGGGGCTTTGAAGAACGTGAAACTTTAATGACTTTTTATGAAAGAGCTTCTGGTTCAAGATTGCATGCAAATTATTTTAGAGCTGGAGGAGTCCACCAAGATTTACCAATGGGATTAGAAGAGGATATAGGTAAATTTTGTGAGTCTTTTCCTAAAATAATAGATGATCTTGAAACATTACTAACTGACAACAGAATATTTAAGCAAAGAAATGTTGATATTGGAATTGTGACTAAAGAAGATGCTTTGGATTACTCTTTTAGTGGAGTTATGATTAGAGGATCAGGTGTTCCTTGGGATTTAAGAAAATCTCAACCATACGAGTGTTATGAACAATTAGAATTTAAAATACCTGTAGGAAAAAATGGCGATTGTTACGATAGATATTTATGTAGAATTGAAGAAATGAGACAGAGTGTTTTTATAATTAAACAATGTTTAGCTAAAATGACAAAAGGTCCAATTAAATCATCTGATGGAAAAATTAGCCCTCCACCAAAAAAAGACATTAAACAATCTATGGAAGCTCTGATTCATCATTTTAAACTATTTACCGAGGGTTATCGTGTAGATAAAGATGAAATTTATACTGCTGTTGAAGCTCCCAAAGGAGAGTTTGGTGTTTATTTAATTTCAGATGGCTCTAGTAAACCATATAAGTGTAAAATAAGAGCACCAGGTTTTTCTCACTTAGCAGCAATGGATTATTTGATTAAAGGACATATGCTAGCTGATGTGCCCGCTGTATTAGGTTCGTTAGATATTGTATTTGGTGAGGTAGACAGATAATGAGTTTAAGAAGACCCTCAAAGATACAACCAGAAAATTTTGAGTTTAACTCTGCATCACTGGAAGCAGCCAAAACAATTGTTGCAAAATATCCAAAAGATAAACAGCAGAGTGCTGTAATGGCCTTACTTTATATAGCGCAAAAACAAAATAATAATTGGATTCCATTAGCAGCCATGAAGTGCATTGGTAAATTTTTAGATATGCCTTACATAAAAGTTTACGAAGTGGCAACGTTTTATACCATGTATAATCTTTCTCCTGTCGGTAAGTATTTTATACAAGTTTGCACAACCACACCATGCATGATTAGAGGTGCGTATAAACTTGTTGAAGCCTGTAAAGAAAAAATTTCTGAAAATGAAAATGAATTATCAAAAAATCAAAGCTGTTCTTGGATGGAAGTTGAGTGTTTAGGTGCATGTGTTAATGCACCCATGATGCAAATCAATGATGATTACTATGAAGATTTAGATAAAGAAAAAACATTAGAAATTTTTGATAAGATACTAAGTGGTGAAACACCTAAGCCAGGGTCATATAGGGGTCGTAGAAATAATGAGCCTGAAAATACTAGAAAAACACTCATGGATTTAAAAAATGCTTAAAGACGAAGATAGAATATTTCAGAATTTATATAATGATAAAGGTTCAGACGTTGAGTCTTCAAAGAAAAGAGGTGACTGGACAAACACTAAAGATCTAATTGATAAGGGTAGAGAATGGATAATAAATGAAGTTAAAGCTTCAGAACTCAGGGGTAGAGGTGGAGCTGGATTTCCAACTGGTTTAAAATGGTCTTTTGCTCCAAAAGAACTTGGTTTAAGACCTCATTATTTAGTGATAAATGGAGACGAGTCAGAACCAGGTACCTGTAAAGACAGGGATATCTTGAGATTTGAACCTCATAAATTAATTGAGGGCTGTTTGATTGCTGCATACGCCGTTCAAGCACATGTCTGTTATATTTATATAAGAGGAGAATATTTTATAGAGGGTGAGAAACTTCAAGCTGCAATTGATGAAGCTTATGAAAAAAATTTAATAGGAAAAAATTCATCAGGAAGCAGTTGGGACTTAGATATTTATATTCATTATGGTGCAGGTGCTTATATATGTGGTGAAGAAACTGCTTTGCTTGAAAGTATAGAGGGTAAAAAAGGTCAACCTAGATTAAAACCACCCTTTCCAGCTTTAATTGGTCTTTATGGGTGTCCAACTATAATTAACAATGTTGAAACTATAGCGGTAGTTCCAACTATATTAAGAAGAGGTGGAAAGTGGTTTGCATCTTTAGGTAAAGCAAAAAATACTGGAACAAAAATTTTCTGTATTTCTGGAAATGTTAATAATCCATGTAATGTTGAAGAAGAAATGAGCATACCTCTTAAAGAGCTAATTGAAGTTCATGCTGGTGGAGTAATTGGAGGATGGGATAATCTACAAGCTGTAATACCTGGTGGTTCTTCAATGCCTTTAATACCGCAAAAAACTTGTGAAACTTTGACAATGGATTTTGACTCACTTGTGGCAGAAAAAAGTGGATTAGGAACGGCAGGAATTGTTGTTATTAATAAAGACCAGGACATCATTAAATGTATGGCAAGGATTGCTAGATTTTACAAACATGAAAGTTGTGGCCAGTGCACACCTTGTAGAGAGGGTTCAGGATGGATGTGGAGAATGCTTGAAAGAATGGCAAAAGGTGAAGCCTCAAGAGATGAGGTTGATATGTTGGCAGATGTTACTACTCAAATTGCAGGACATACTATCTGTGCTTTTGGCGAAGGTTCTTCATGGCCTGTACAGGGTTTATTAAGACATTTTAAAAAAGAAATTGAAAAAAGAAATAATTTTAATCCAACTTTTGATAAGGGAAAAAATATTCCTTACTTAGTTGATCAACATTTATTAAATAAAAAAGATGCTTAAATTAAAAGTTAATGAAATGGATGTAGATGTTGAAGAAGGTCTAACTGTACTTCAAGCTTGTGAAAAAGCTGGAGTTGAAATCCCAAGGTTTTGTTATCATGAAAAATTATCAATAGCTGGTAATTGCAGAATGTGCTTAGTTGAAATAGAAAAATCTCCTAAACCAGTTGCATCTTGCGCCATGCCAGCAGCTGAGGGAATGAACATAAAAACAAATACTGAATTTGTTCAAAAAGCTAGAAAAGGTGTGATGGAATTTTTATTAGCTAACCACCCACTGGATTGCCCTGTTTGTGATCAGGGTGGTGAATGTGATTTGCAAGATCAATCTATGTTTTATGGTGTTGATAAGTCTAGATATAAAGAAAATAAAAGAGAAGTTTCTGAAAAAAACATGGGTCCTTTAATTAAAACTCAAATGACTAGATGCATACATTGCACTAGATGTGTTAGGTTTGCAACGGAAGTTGCTGGAGTACCAGAGATTGGAGCCATAGGTAGAGGTGAGGATATGGAAATTACAACATATCTAGAACATTCTGTGCAATCAGAACTATCAGCCAATGTTGTTGATTTATGCCCCGTCGGCGCCTTAACATCTAAACCATATGTATTTGAGGCTAGACCTTGGGAATTGAAAAAAACAGAATCTATTGATGTAATGGATGCTATTGGCTCAAATGTAAGAGTTGACACATATGGATGGGAAGTGAAAAGAATTTTACCAAGAATTAATGAGGATATTAATGAAGAGTGGATTTCAGATAAAACAAGATATGCTTGTGATGGCTTGTTAAATCAACGTCTAGACACACCCTATATAAAATATAATGGTAAATTTGAGAAAGCATCATGGAGTGAAGTTTTTAATATAATTAAGTCTAAATTTAAAAATGCTGAGAAAGATAAGATATGTGGAATAACTGGTGATCTAGTTAACATGGAAACCCTATATTTATTTAAAGAGTTTTTTAATAAAACACTAGGTTCATACAATGTTGAATCAAGAAGTGATCACACATATTTAAACCCTCAAAAAAGAGAAAATTATTTATTTAATTCAACAATTAACGGAATAGAAGAAGCAGATTTTATCTTACTTATAGGAAGTAACCCCAGGTATGAAGCAACAATTTTAAATGCACGTATTAGAAAAGCGTACTTACAAAATAAAACAAAAATAATTTCTTTAAATGATATTGGTGATCTTACTTATCCATATGAGTCTTTAGATGGTAATATTGAAAATATTAAAAAAATTACAGAAGATAATCATGAAATATCCAGCTTAATTAAAAATGCTAAAAAACCTTTAATCATCTTTGGTCAATCTAGTCTAAAAACAAAATCTGCAAAATATATTTTTGAATCTGTTAAATCTTTTTTGGAAAAAAATAATAAAATATCAGACGAGTGGAATTCTTTAAATACAATTTCAGAAAATGCAGCTACAGTTGGTAGCTTTGACTTAGGATTATACAAAACTGAAGATGGTTCCAATGAAGTGTTAAATGACTTACAAAACCATAAGTTTGAAATTGTTTATCTATTAGGTGTAGACAATCTTAAATTTGAAAAAAATAATGAATTTATAATTTACCAGGGTAGTCATGGGGATAAAGGAGCGGAGATGGCAGACATTATACTTCCAGGTGCCGCTTATACTGAGCAAAATGGTTACTTTACAAACCTAGAAGGCAAATTACAAAAAGCTTATAAAGCCTCTTATCCACCAGAACAAGCAAAGGAAGACTGGCTGATAATTAATGAATTAGCCGAAGCAATGAATCACAGAAAGCTATTCAATGATAAAGATGAGCTAGACAGCAGTCTGCTTAATCAAATAAATTTATATATTGAAAAAAATAAAACTATTAAATCTGCTAACGTTGAAAATTTAGATTTAAATCAAGAAATTTTAAAAATTAATAATGAAGATTATTATTATTCAAATGTTATAGCTAGAGCTTCTAAAACGATGTTTGAATGTAAGACTTCTAAAGCCAATTTTAAATCAACCGGCACAGAGGGTTAATAGTATGGAATATTTAAACATAATTTTTTCAGAAACTTATAAAATTTTATTTTTATTAGTCCCAGTTCTTGTTTCTGTTGCAATGATTGTTTGGCTTGATCGTCGTATTTGGGCTTTTGTTCAAAAAAGACAAGGACCTAATGTTGTTGGACCTTTTGGCTTACTTCAATCTTTGGCTGATGCATTAAAGTATATATTTAAAGAAGTTATCATTCCATCAAGCTCTAATAAGGTCATATTTGTATTAGCACCAATTGTTACTATGACTTTAGCATTAATATCTTGGGCAGTTATTCCTTTTAGTGCAACTCAAGTATTAGCAGACATCAATGTAGGTATTCTTTATTTATTTGCCGTTTCATCTTTAGGAGTTTATGGAATTATTATGGGTGGCTGGGCCTCCAATTCAAAATACCCTTTTTTAGGTGCAATACGATCTGCAGCTCAAATGGTTTCATATGAAGTTTCAATAGGTGTTATTATTATTAATGTTTTACTTTGTGTTGGATCATTAAACTTAAACGACATAGTCATGGCACAAGAAAATTTATGGTTTGTAATTCCACTGTTCCCAATGTTCGTAATTTTTTTTATTTCAGCTTTAGCTGAAACTAATAGACCACCATTTGATCTCCCAGAAGCTGAAGCGGAACTTGTTGCTGGATATCAAACTGAATACTCTGGAATGATGTACGCAATGTTTTGGTTGGGTGAATATGCAAACATTCTTCTTATGTGCGCTATGGGATCAATTCTCTTTTTAGGAGGGTGGTTGTCACCAATTGAAATTTACCCATTCAATTTAATACCAGGAGCTATTTGGTTAATTTTTAAGATTTTATTTCTTTTTGTATTATTTGCATTGGTAAAAGCTATTGTGCCAAGATATAGATATGATCAATTAATGAGATTAGGTTGGAAAATTTTCTTACCTTTATCACTTACATGGGTTGTTCTTACAGCAAGTTACTTATTTTATTTTAACTTATTACCAACTAATTGATTATGAAAATTTCCAGAATATTTAAAACAATTTTTATGCTAGATTTTTTAGGAGGTCTTTCTATTGCTTTAAGAGAAATTTTTAAATCTAAAAAAACAATTAATTACCCTTTTGAAAAAGGAAAAATTAGCCCTCGTTTTAGAGGCGAACATGCTTTGAGAAGATATCCTGATGGTGAAGAGAGATGTATAGCATGCAAATTGTGTGAAGCTGTATGTCCAGCACAAGCGATCACTATTGAGTCCTCTGAAAGAGCAGATGGAAGCAGAAAAACTACAAGATATGATATTGATATGATGAAGTGTATTTATTGCGGCCTTTGTGAGGAATCATGTCCAGTTGATGCAATTGTGCAAGGACCAAATTTTGAATTTTCAACAGAAACTAGAGAAGAGCTATATTACAATAAAGAAAAACTTTTAGATAATGGTGATAGATGGGAAAATATTTTAGCTGCTAATATTAAAGCAGACAAACCTTATAGATAATTATTATGTTAGCACACGCAATTTTTTTTTATATCTTTTCATTTGTAGCAATTGTTTCAGCAATAATGGTTACTGTTTCTAAAAATACAGTTCATTCTGTTTTCTTTTTAATTTTAGATTTTATTAGTATCTCCTGTTTATTTATAATGATAGGTGCTGAATTTCTTGGAATGATCATGCTAATTGTTTATGTGGGTGCAGTAGCTGTTTTATTTTTATTTGTTGTTATGATGCTAAATGTAGCTCAACAAAAAAATCAATGGTTCAGTGCAAAGGAAAGTTCAAAGCATATTCCTGTTGGTTTAATTATTAGTGTAATTATATTTTTTGAATTACTAATTGTAATTGGTGGCTGGAAATATAAACCTGATTTAGTTTCAGCCATGTCCTTAACTATAGATAAAGAAATTAGCAATACACACGCCATAGGTTACGTTTTATATACTGACTACATTCATATTTTTCAATTAAGTGGAATGATATTGCTAGTTGCAATGATTGGAGCCATCGTTCTCACTTTCAGACAAAGGTCTGGTGTTAAAAGACAAAGTTATTTCAGTCAAATATCAAGAGAAAGATCTGATGGAGTTGAATTGATTGATGTTGAAAGTAATAAGGGAGTTAAATCTGATGATTGATATTGGTTTAGGTCACTATCTTACTTTAGGTGCTATAATATTCACGATTGGTATTGTTGGTATATTTTTAAACAGAAAAAATATCATAGTAATATTAATGAGCATTGAGCTTATTTTGTTAGCCGTTAATATTAACTTAGTAGCTTTCTCTATCTTTTTAAACGATATATCTGGTCAGATATTTACATTATTTATATTAACAGTCGCAGCAGCAGAGGCAGCGATAGGATTGGCGATAATAGTGGTTTATTATCGTAACTCGTCATCAATTGATGTTGAAAAAATAGATAGCTTAAAAGGATAGTATGGAATTTGCATTATTATTTTTTCCATTATTAGCCTCAATTACATCTGGTTTTTTTGGAAAATATATAGGTGATAGAATTTCAGAGATAATCACAAGTTTATTTGTTTCAATTTCTGCGCTATTGTCTTTATTTCTATTCTATCAAGTTATTGTCAATGGCTATGAGAGCAATGTGGTTATTGCTACTTGGATTAATTCAGGAACACTTGATGTAAATTGGTCTATTAAAGTAGATGCCCTATCTTCTGTAATGCTTGTTGTTGTAACTTTAGTTTCTTCACTAGTTCATATTTATTCTATTGGTTATATGTCTCACGATCCTCACAAACCAAGATTTATGGCTTATCTTTCACTCTTTACATTTTCAATGTTAACGTTGGTTACATCTGATAATTTTCTTCAATTATTTTTTGGATGGGAGGGTGTAGGTCTTTGTTCATACTTTTTAATTGGATTTTGGTTTAAAAAAGATTCAGCAAATGCAGCTGCTATAAAAGCTTTTGTAGTAAATAGAGTGGGTGATTTTGGATTTGCCTTAGGAATATTTTTAATTTTCTACCTATTTGGTACTGTTAATTACTCTGAGGTATTTCAACAAATTCCACAAATTATTGACAAAGAATTATTATTTTTAGGAATACACATCAAAGCCATTGATCTAATTTGTATTCTTTTATTTATTGGTGCCATGGGCAAATCAGCCCAAATTTTTTTACACACATGGTTACCAGATGCAATGGAAGGACCTACACCTGTATCAGCATTAATACATGCGGCTACCATGGTTACAGCAGGTGTTTTTTTGGTTGTTAGATGCTCCCCAATTTTTGAATATTCTCCTTTAACTTTAAATATTATTACAGTAGTTGGGATGACAACTGCTTTTTTTGCTGCAACGGTAGCTTTAGTTCAAACAGATATAAAAAAAATAATTGCTTACTCAACATGTAGTCAGTTAGGTTATATGTTTTTTGCAGCTGGTGTTGGTGCTTATAATGTTGCAATGTTTCATTTATTTACTCATGCATTTTTTAAGGCTTTACTTTTCTTGGGGTCAGGATCTGTAATTCATTCATTTAAAGACGAACAAGATATTAATCAAATGGGAGGAGTGTATAAAAAGTTACCTTATACTTGGATTTTGATGATTATTGGAACGCTAGCTCTCACAGGTTTCCCTTTTCTTTCTGGTTTTTACTCAAAAGATGCAATTATAGAATTTGCCTATCTCAGAGGTAATACAGTAGGTTATTACGCTGCTGGTGTTGGTATTTTAACAGCATTACTTACTTCGATATATTCGTGGAGATTAATTTTTAAAACATTTCATGGAACTTATAATAATCAAAAATCAAAAATTGAAGAAATGCACGAGTCCCCTATGGTGATGCTTATACCCTTGATTGTATTAGCAATTGGTGCAATTTTTGCAGGTTTTTTGTTTAAAGATTTATTTATTGGTCATGGAGGAGAAAATAATTTTTGGGGAGAGTCTATTAAGTTTATAATCCCATTAAGCACAGATCACCCACCTTTATGGGTTATTTTAATCACACCCATACTTGTCCTTTTATCCATTCCTATTGCTTACTATTTATTTGTAAAAAATAAAGAATTACCAAATCAATTTGTTGAATCTAACAAACCTCTATATAATTTTTTGGTTAACAAATGGTACTTTGATGAATTATATGACTTTATATTTATTCAATCTTCCAAAAAAATGGGACTATTTTTTTGGAAAACAATAGATGTAAAAATTATTGATAAATTTGGACCTGATGGTCTTTCTCTATTAATCAAAAACCTATCATTAAGAGCTAGTAAATTTCAAAGTGGATTTATTTATCAATATGCCTTTATGATATTGATAGGTCTTTCTGCGTTATTAACCTTTTTAATTTTATACTAATGAATTTTCCAATTTTATCATCTCTAATTCTTTTACCAACTATTGGAGCTTTATTTTTATTGTTTTCAAAAGATAAAAATTCAAATACAGGTAAATACGTTGCTTTGTTTACTTCTTTTGTTAATTTTTTAATCTCAATTTATTTATGGTATTTATTTGACCCCTCAACATCTAGCTTTCAATTTGTTGAAAATAAAGAATGGTTAAAAGGGTTTGTTAATTATAAAGTGGGCATAGATGGAATATCAATTCTATTTATTATTTTAACAACTCTTATAACTCCTCTCTGTATAATATCAGTTAACAATACAATTAAAGATAGATTGAGAGATTTCCTTATCGCGATATTAGTGATGGAAAGTTTAATGATAGGGGTTTTTTGTTCACTTGACTTAGTGGTATTTTACTTATTCTTTGAAGCCGGGTTAATTCCTATGTTTTTGATTATTGGAATTTGGGGTGGAGCAAGAAGAGTTTATTCTGCTTTTAAATTTTTTTTATACACATTGCTTGGATCTGTTTTAATGTTAGTTGCAATAATTTCAATTTATTGGATTGCTGGCACAACCGATATAGTTCAACTTTATGAATTAGGCATAGATACAAAATATCAAAACTTATTGTGGCTTGCTTTTTTTAGTTCTTTTGCTGTTAAAACACCTATGTGGCCTGTTCATACTTGGTTACCTGATGCTCACGTAGAAGCACCAACTGCTGGTTCGGTTCTTCTTGCTGCAATTCTATTAAAAATGGCGGGATATGGTTTTATTAGATTCTCATTAGGCTTATTTCCTGTAGCCTCAGAATTATTTACTCCTTTAGTGTATTCATTAAGTTTAATTGCAATTATTTACGCGTCTCTAGTTGCCTTAATGCAAGAAGATATGAAAAAACTAATAGCATATTCTTCTGTGGCCCATATGGGGTTTGTAACTTTAGGAATTTTTACAATTACACAGCAGGGTATTGAAGGAAGTATAATTCAAATGATTAGTCATGGGCTTGTTTCAGCTGCATTATTTTTATGTGTGGGTGTAGTTTATGATCGTATGCACTCAAGGTTAATTAAAACTTATGGTGGTCTAGTTTCAGTGATGCCTAAATATTCAATTTTATTTATGTTGTTTACTTTGGCCGCATTAGGGCTGCCTGGCACTAGTGGCTTTATAGGAGAATTTTTAATTTTAATGGGTGCATTCAAGGATAATTTTTTAGTAGCAGTTATTGCTAGTTTTGGCGTGATTTTTGGGGCTGCATATATGTTATGGCTATATAGAAGGGTAGTTTTTGGAAATTTAATAAACAAAGACCTTCTAAAAATACCTGATTTAGACAATTCAGAAAAATTTATTTTATGGAGTTTAGCTATACCAGTATTATTTTTTGGTTTTTACCCAGAACCACTTATTAATACGATTGAAGTATCGGTAAGTGACTTAATTAAAATGTATAATTTTAACTTAAATATGTTCGGTGCTGAGGTACAAAAGTAATGAATAATTTGAATTTTATTTCTCCTGAAATCTTCATCTCTTTATCGATAATGTTTTTATTAATTTTGGGTGTTTTTAAAAAAAATAGCTCAAGTTTAATTCATAATCTTTCAATAGGGCTTTTACTGATTACTGGAATTTTAATATTAAATAATCCTTTTGACAAAGCTGTAATCTTATTTGGAAATAGCTATGTAATTGACAACCTCTCATCTTTAATGAAAATTATTACAATTATAGGGGGAGCTTTTGTTTTATTAATTTCAACAAAATATTTAAAAATATCTAAAATTTTTTTAATAGAATATCCAATTTTAATCCTTTGTTCAATTTTAGGAATGATGGTTATGATTAGCTCTAATGATCTTATGGTTTTTTATATTGGTCTTGAATTACAGTCATTAGCTTTGTATGTTTTGGCATCATTTAATAGGGATCAATTAAAATCATCTGAATCAGGTCTTAAATATTTTGTACTAAGTGCACTTTCTTCTGGTTTGTTACTTTATGGTTGTTCTTTAATTTATGGGTTTTCTGGATCAACTAATTTTAATATTATTGGTAATTCAATGGATTCTACTCATTATGGACTAACATTTGGGATAGTTTTTATCTTAGTCGGATTAGCATTTAAAATATCTGCTGTACCATTTCATATGTGGGCACCTGATGTTTATGAAGGATCACCAACATCTGTAACATTATTTTTTGCTATAGTTCCTAAGGTTGCGGCTTTAACTGTTTTTATTAGATTCTTATATGTCCCATTTTTAAATATGATCGATCAATGGCAACCTATCATAATTTTTTTATCAATTGCCTCAATGATATTTGGAGCTGTTGCAGCGATTGGACAGAATAATTTAAAAAGACTAGTAGCGTATAGTTCTATTGGTCATATTGGTTACGCTTTAGCAGGACTTTCTGTTGGAACTAATGAAGGTATTCAATCATCTATAGTTTATATTTCTATCTACTTAGTAATGAATCTTGGCTTATTCAGTTGTTTGCTCATGATGAAAAGAAATGATCAATACTTTGAAACTATTGATGATTTATCTGGACTATCAAAAAACCATCCGGTTTTATCATTATCATTACTTGTTATACTCTTCTCATTAGCTGGCATTCCACCATTAGCTGGGTTTTTTGCTAAGTTTTATGTATTTAAATCTGTAATTGAACAATCAATGTATTTCTTAGCAATTGTTGGCTTACTATCAACTGTGATAGCTGCCTTTTATTATTTAAGAATAATTAAAGTTATTTATTTTGACGAAGAAAGAGAAAAATATGACACTGATCATAGCGTTTGGTTAAAAATATCATTAACACTTTCAACGTTGTTAATTCTTTTGTATTTTATCTTCCCTAGTAAATTGGTGGAAATTGTATCTAGAATTAATATTATTTAATGAAGTTAAAAAAGTTCAATTTTAAAATTGTAAATAGTACAAATGATCTAGCTATACAAATAATTAAAAATACCAATAATAAATCAGGAATTATAATTGCTGAGAAACAAAAAAATGGAAGAGGTCAATATGGAAGAAAATGGACTTCTTTTAAAGGTAATTTATTTGTCAGCATTTTTTTCCAAGTTAACAAGGTTAAATTATCATTGAAAGATTTAACAAAAATTAACTGCTTTTTAGTTAAAAAATTTTTATCAAATTTTTATAAAGGTAAAATTACAATTAAAAATCCAAATGATTTGTTGATAAGTAATATGAAAATATCAGGTATATTACAGGAAACATTATCTAAATCAGATGAAAAATTTATAATTGTTGGGATAGGTGTCAATTTAATTAAAAATCCTATTATAAAAAATTATTTTACTACAAATCTTTTTGACTTAACTGGTGTAAAAATTACCCCTAAAAATGCATCTTTAAAGCTAAAAAAAATTTATGAATCTTTTATTCCAATGTTACCTAAATTTAATATAAAAAACTTAGATAGAAATTTAAAATGATTATTGTTGGTGATATAGGAAATACTGAAACTAAAATTTGTTTGGTAAACTCTAAAAAAATTATTATTAAAAGAGTTACCATAATGACAAAAAAAATAAATCCTTTTTTACTTAAAAAATCTTTATCTAATCTAAAATTAAAAGATAAATTGATTGATAAATGTTTATTTTGTAGTGTTGTTCCAAAATCATTTAATGAAATTAAAAGCTTTTTTAATAAAACTTATAAAATTAACTGTCACGAACTTAAAAAGCTTAAATTAAATAAATTAATTAAAATTAAAGTTAACTACAAACAAATAGGTTCAGATAGATTGGCTAACGCAATTAGTGTAATTAATAATAAAGATAATTTTATAATTTTAGATTTTGGAACCGCTACAACATTCGATGTTTTGATTAAAAATACTTATCATGGTGGCGTTATTGCACCTGGTGTTAAGCTTTCACTTGATACGTTGACGGATAAAGCAACACAAATTCCTAGAATTAATTTAAAAAAAATAAATAAAGTTATTGGTTTAAACACTATTAGTGCTGTTAGAGCAGGTTTTTTTTGGGGCTATGAGGGTTTAATTGACAATATTGTTAATTTAATTAAGAAAGAGACCAAGATGTCCTTTAAAATTATAATTACTGGAGGATTTTCTAATTTATTCAAAAACTCAACAAAAACGAAAGTTACATTAAATAAAGATATTACAATTAACGGCCTAATCAGAGCCACCACTTTAATTAAATAAATATGAAAGATGAATTATTATTTTGCCCTTTAGGGGGCTCAGGAGAAATCGGCATGAATATGAACCTGTTTGCCTACGGAAAACAAGGCGAACATAAATGGATTATGGTTGATATAGGAGTTACATTTGCCGATGATACCTTACCAGGAATTGATCTGATTTATCCAGATCCTGGATTTATAGTTGACAAAAAAGAAGACCTTTTAGGAATTATTCTAACTCATGCTCATGAAGATCATATAGGAGCAATTGCTCATCTATGGCCTCAATTAAAATGTAAAATTTTTGCAACTCCATTTACTGCAGTTTTAATAAAAGAAAAATTTAAAGAAAAAAATATTGATGTAACTAAATATCTAAAAATAGTTCAATTAAATGGAACTGTAAATTTAGATCCTTTTAAAATAGAGTACATCACGTTAACTCACTCAATCCTTGAACCTAATGGCCTTAGAATTGAAACTCCAGCTGGTGTAATACTACATACTGGAGATTGGAAGATTGATCCAGAACCCTTAATTGGTGAAAAAATTAATTCAGATAGACTTAAAGAAGTTGGTAAAGAAGGTGTCCTTGCTATGATTTGCGATTCAACAAATGTATTCAGTATGGGTAAAGCAGGTTCCGAACTAGATGTTAGAAAAAATTTATTGAATATAATGGGTAGCTTAAAAAAAAGAATTGTGATGGCATCATTTGCATCAAATGTAGCTCGAATGGAAACAGCTTTTTATTGTGCAGAAAAAACTGGTAGACAAATATCACTAGTTGGAAGATCCATGCATAGAATATTTAAAGCAGCAAGACAGTGTGGGTACTTGAAAAATGTTATTGAACCTATAGATGCTCGTGAAGCTAAAAAGATCTCTAGAGAAAAAATAGTTTATCTTTGTACTGGTAGCCAAGGTGAACCTATGGCTGCTCTTATGAGAATTTCTAGCAATACTCATCCAGATGTTTATATCGAAAAAAATGATGCTGTTATTTTTTCATCAAAAATTATTCCAGGTAATGAGAAAAAATTATATAAATTACAAAACCAATTAGTTAAAGATGGTATTGAAGTTATTTCAGAAGAAAGTGAATTTGTTCATGTTTCTGGTCATCCAAATAGAGATGATCTTAGGGAAATGTATGATTGGGTTAAGCCTCAATGTGCCATTCCTGTTCATGGCGAACATAGGCATATGATTGAACATATGAAATTTGCGCACGAAATGAAAGTACCACACCCTGTTCAAGTAGAAAATGGTGACATTGTAAAATTAGCACCAGGCAAACCTCATGTTTTTGATAGAGCACCTAGTGGTAGACTTTATTTGGATGGCAATATGAGCGTTGAAGAAGATGCTCAATCAATTAAAGATAGAAAAAATATAGCTGCAAATGGCTATATGGAGGTGACTATTTTAATTACAGCAAAAGGAAATATCCATAAAAGACCCGTATTAACTTTTAGAGGCTTACCTGTGTATGATGTTGATGAATTCATATATGAATTAGAAGAAGCAATAGAAAAAACAACCAGAACTTTTTCTATAAAAAGTAAAAAGCAAGAATACAATTTAATTGATGCTTTAAAAATTACATGCAGAAAATGTGCCAAAGAATTGACTGGCAAAAGACCATTTATAAATATCAACTTAGTAAGAATTTAGATGAGTGCAACGGGTCTTGCTATAATTTACATTATAATTTGGTGGATAGTTTTTTTTGCAATTCTTCCAATTGATGTAAATAGACAAAAACCCATTAAAATTAACGGAGAAGACCCTGGTTCTCCGGAAAATCCTAAAATGTTAAAAAAATTTATCTATTGTACTGGTATTACAACTGTTATTTTCGTGATAATTTATTTATTGATAAAATATGAATATTTAAATTTAAGATATATAATTAGCTAAAAATGTACATTTCAAAATCATTTATACCAATATTAAAAAACAACCCATCAGAAGCAAAAATTAAGTCACATCAATTAATGCTTAGAGTGGGAATGATAAAGCAATCTTCAGCAGGTATTTATTCATGGTTACCATTAGGTTTTAAAGTGATGAAAAAAATTGAACAGATAGTTAGAGAAGAACAAAACAAAATTGGTGCTCAAGAAATACTGATGCCAACTATCCAGCCTAGTGATATTTGGAAAGAAAGTGGCCGTTACGATGATTATGGAGATGAAATGCTTCGAATTAGAGACAGACAAGGTAGAGAGATGCTTTATGGCCCAACCAACGAAGAGTTAGTTACGGATATATTTAGATCAAGTGTTAAATCTTATAAATCATTACCTCAATTATTGTATCACATACAATGGAAATTTAGAGATGAAGTTAGACCGAGATTTGGAATAATGCGTGGTAGAGAATTTTATATGAAAGATGCATATTCATTTGATGTAAACGATGAAGATGCAGCTTTCTCTTATAATAAGTTTTTTTTTTCTTATTTAAAAACATTTAAAAGATTGGAACTTTCAGCCATTCCAATGGAAGCTGATACAGGACCTATAGGTGGAAACCTTTCTCATGAATTTATTATTTTAGCAGATACCGGTGAAAGTAAAATTTTTACAGATAAAAGAGTTTTTGATTTAGATAGTGAGGGTTCAGTAATGGACAGAAAGTCTTTAGAGGATTTAAGAAAAAAATATGAACAATACTACTCTGTTGCTGATGAAAAATTTAATAAAGATGAGTTTGAAAAAAAAGTTTCCGAAGAAAATAGACTGATTACTAAAGGCATTGAAGTAGGTCACATTTTTTATTTTGGGGATAAATATTCAAAAGCTTTAAATACAGCTGTAGATCTTCCGGGTGGAAAAAAAGATTTTGTTAAGATGGGTTCTTATGGCATTGGTGTGTCAAGATTAGTAGGTGCCATTATTGAAGCTAAATATAATGACAAAGACGAAATAATGAAATGGCCATTTTCTGTAGCACCATATGAACTAGCTATAATTCCAATGATCAATAAAAATGATACATCTGCATTAGATAAAGCTACAAAACTTTTTAAACATTTTAAAAGTAATAATATCGATACAGTCATTGACGACATGGATGAAAATCTTTCATCTAAAATTAAAAAATTTAATTTGATAGGTGTTCCCTATCAAATCATTATTGGTAAAAAATCAGAAGGTGATTTATTAGAATTTAAAGAGATTGGAAAAGATCCTAAAAACTTAACCATAGATCAAATAACTAAAATTTTAACAGAACTAAAAGAAAAAAATTGATTTCTACATTAGAAAAAGAGATTACATTTAGATATCTAAAAACCAGAAAAAAAGATGGCTTTTTAAATATTATCTCTATTTTTTCATTTATTGGTATAAGTTTGGGTGTTGCGGTACTAATTATTGTGATGTCAGTTATGAATGGCTTTAGAGCAGAGCTAATTAATAAAATTGTAGGATTTAATGCTCATGTAACAGTTAAGCCATACGAGAAGTCAATTAACCTAGAAAAGTTAAATGATAAAATTTTGAAAATAATTTCAAAAGAATTAATACTTAGCAATTCTGGTGAAGCAATTGTTATTAGTAAAGATTACACTAAAGGTTTAGTTTTAAGAGGATATAATAGTAAAGATTTTGCAAAACTTGATGTTGTTAAAAAAGGAAACTTAATTGGTGAATCCAATCAACTATCAAAAAATTCTATATCAATAGGTAAAGAACTAAGTTTTAATTTAGACCTAAGTGTAGGTGATAGAGTATCGATCATGTCTCCAGTAGGCATTGAAACAATTATTGGTAGTTTACCAAAGCAAGAAACTTTTACTATAACGTCGATTTTTGATAGTGGCATGGTAGATTTTGATGCCAATATAGCATTTATAAATCTTGATACACTGGAAAGCTTCTTCGATCTTGAGAAAAAAAATAGAAACTTAGAAATATATTTAAATAACCCATCCAATATTGATGAAATAAAAATTCAAATTCAAAAAATATTTGATAATGAGTTTGTATATACGTGGGCTGATATGAATAGCTCCTTATTTTCAGCTTTAAAAGTTGAAAGAAATGTAATGTTTATAATTTTATCTTTAATTATTATTGTAGCAGCCTTTAATATTATTTCAGGACTTACAATTTTAGTAAAAAATAAAACGAAAGATATAGCAATACTTAAATCTATTGGTGTCTTGAATAAATCTATTACAAAAATATTCTTTTTAGTTGGTGTTATCATTGGAACAACCGCAACGCTCTTTGGGATTTTTTTAGGTGTGCTATTCTCTTTGTATATTGAGAATTTAAGAGAATTTTTAAGTAATACTTTTAATATTAGTCTGTTTCCTGAGGAGATTTATTTTTTAAGTACAATGCCTTCTGAAATTAATCCAACGTCAATTTTTATTATCTCAATATGCTCAATTTTTATAACTATTATTGTTTCAATTTTCCCAGCAATAAAAGCATCAAAATTAGATCCAGTTAAAGGTTTGAAGTATGAATAATTTTATATCTATAAGAAATATTTCTAAATCTTTTTCAAATAATAAAAAAGTAACTGTTTTAAAAAAAATTAATTATTCTTTTGCAAAAGGTAAAATTTATTCCCTTATGGGTCCATCAGGATCTGGAAAATCTACATTACTAAACATTTTATCAATGATTGATAAACCTACAACTGGTTCATTGTTAATTGGGAATAATACAATAGATTTTAATGATAATGCCGATAATGACAAAATTAGATCAAAAAAAATTGGTATTATATATCAACAAAATAATTTACTTCCTGACTTTACAGCGTTAGAAAATGTTTATCTTGCTGGGCTAGCCTTGAGTAATGATAAAAAGAATTCAATCGAAAAAGCAAAAAAAATCATTAAAAAAATGGGTCTTTCATCTCGACAATACCATTATCCGTCAGAATTATCAGGTGGTGAAATGCAAAGAATTGCAATGGCTAGAGCACTCATAAATGAACCTGAGGTTATTTTAGCAGACGAGCCCACTGGCAGCCTTGATCATAAGACAGCAAAAGAAGTTTTTAGTGTTTTATATAATCTAAAAAATAAAAATAGATTAATAATTTATGCAACTCATAATAGATTTTTTGCCAATATGGCTGATTGCAAATTAGAAATGATTGATGGTAATATAAAAACTATCAATGCCAGAATCAAATAATCAAAACTTTAATCATCTAAAAATTCACACACAATACTCAATTTGTGAAGGTGCAATTAAGATTGATAAGTTAAAAGATTTTTGCAAAGAAAACAAAATACCTTGCTTGGGTATTTCTGATACATCCAATTTATGTGGTGCACTAGAGTTTGCAGAGAATATTTCTAAAGTTGGAACGCAACCAATTATTGGCACACAAATTTATTTTAAATTTGAGGATACCACTGGATTACTTCCCTTAATTGCCCTTAATGAAAAAGGATACAAACGGATTATTGAACTCTCTTCTAGATCTTACCTAGAAAATGATGCTCTTTCTGATCCTCATTTAGATATTAAGGAAATTCTAAAAGATACAGAGGGGGTTTTGCTACTATCTGGAACAATACAAGGATTATTTGGGAAACTATTTCAAAAAGGTCGTTTAGAGGAGATAACAAAGATTTATAAGAGCTTATCATCAAAATTTAATGATAATTTTTATTTAGAAATACAGAGACATGGAGATCAAAATGAAATTGCTTTTGAAAAATTTAATTTGGAACAATCTTCTAAAATTAAAGTACCAATTATAGCAACTAATGAAGTTTACTATTTAACACCAGATATGCATGAAGCACATGATGCCCTAACTTGCATTGGTTCTAAAACCTATGTTAATGAAAAAAACAGAACTAAGTACAGCAATCAACATTACTTTAAGTCTAATGAAGAAATGTCAGAATTATTCTCAGATCTTCCTGAAGCCTTAGAGAATAATTTGAACTTACCATTCAAATGTAATTTTAGACCACAATTTTCTAAGCCTGTATTGCCAAATATCAGCTCTGAAAAAGGAGGTAGTGCCGATGAAATACTTAAAAAAGATTCATTAGATGGGTTGAAAGAAAAATTCCTAAAAGTTTTTAAGATTGAACAAAATAATTTAAACAATAATGATAAATTTTTAAAATATAAAGACAGATTGGATCATGAACTAAAAATCATCATTGAAATGAAATATCCTAGTTATTTCTTAATTGTCTCTGATTACATTAAGTGGGCTAAGAATAATGATATTCCAGTAGGACCTGGCAGGGGATCTGGAGCAGGTTCACTTGTTGCATGGTGCTTATCCATCACAGATGTTGACCCAATAAAATTCAATTTAATATTTGAAAGATTTTTAAACCCTGATCGTGTATCGATGCCTGACTTTGATATTGATTTCTGTGAGGAAAAAAGAGATCTTGTTTTCAAGTATTTAACAACTAAATACAAAGACAGTGTTGCTCACATAATCACTTTTGGTAAATTAAAAGCAAGAATGGTTATTAGAGATGTTGGTAGAGTGTTAGGTTTACCCTATGGTTTTGTTGATAGTATTTCAAAAATGATACCATTTGATCCCTCAAGACCACAAAGTTTAACTGAATGTATTAATAGTGAGCCACGACTTCAAAAATTAGTTAAAGAAGATCCTCGTGTAAAAAAATTAACTGATCTTTCTTTAAAACTAGAAGGCTTGAATAGAAATGTAGCAACTCATGCTGCCGGTGTCGTAATTGCAGACAGAAAATTAACAGATGTTGTCCCTTTATACAAAGATGCATCAGCTGATTTATTATTACCATCTACACAATTTGACATGTATTCAGCAGAAAATGCTGGTTTAATTAAGTTTGATTTTTTAGGTTTAAAAACTTTAACTGTAATTAATAGAACTCAAAAATTAATTAATAAGAAAGTTAAAGACTTTAAAATTGAAGACATTCATTTTGAAGATAAAAAAGTTTTTGACCTATTGTCTTCTGGTCATACAGTTGGATTGTTCCAGGTAGAGAGTGCAGGTATGCGTGAAGCGTTATTACAGATGAAACCCAATCATATTGAAGACATCATTGCATTAGTTGCTCTTTATCGCCCGGGACCTATGAGTAACATACCAGTTTATAACGACTGTAAACATGGCAGACAAACACCAGATTACTTACATCCATTGCTTGAGGATATCCTTAAACCAACATATGGCGTTATTATTTATCAAGAACAGGTGATGCAAATTGCTCAAAAACTCTCCGGGTTTACAGCGGGTGAAGCTGATATTTTAAGAAGAGCTATGGGTAAAAAGAAGAGAGCGGAACTAGAAAAGCAAAAACAAGGTTTTATTGATGGTGCTCTTAAAAATGGAATTAGCAAAGATGTTGCTGCAAGTATATTTTTAAAAATTGAACCATTTGCTGAGTATGGTTTTAATAAAAGTCACGCTGCAGCTTATGCAATCATCTCATATCAAACTGCATTTTTAAAAACTTATTATCCAAAGGAATTTTTTGCAGCATCCATGACAATGGATTTATCAAATCAAAATAAACTTGGAGAATTTTATGAAGAACTTAAGAGAATTGATATTAAAGTTGTACGCCCAGATATTAATAAATGTTTTGCAGATTTTAAATTTGATGAAAATAACTTCTATTATGCCTTAGGTGGTATCAAGAGTGTAGGCTATGAAGCCATATCAAACGTTGTTAAAGAAAGAAAAGAAAATGGTGAATTTAAATCAATAAATGACTTTTTAAATAGGGTTAACCCTAAAGATATTAATAAACTCCAATTAGAAGGTCTAGTTAAAGCCGGGGCTTTCGACAATATAAATAACAATAGACAAGCATTATTTGATTCAATTCCAAATTTTATTCTTAAAACAAAAAGTATTTATGAAAATAAAGCAGCAAATCAAATTGACCTTTTTGACTCTGATGAAGAGCAGGATAATGAAATAGTTCTTAATATTGAGGATTGGAAATTTGAAGATAGATTGTCTAGAGAGTTTGAGGCTGTAGGTTTTTTTATATCAGATCACCCATTAAATCAGTTTAAAGAAATTTTTGATGATTATAAAATAGTTGATTACGCAAAATTTAATTTGGATGATAATATAAAAGATGCAAATATCGCAGCAACACTTTTAAAAATTACCGAAAGAAAAACTGCAAAGGGTAATTCATACGGTGTTATCAAATTTACAGATTTAACTAGCGTTTTTGAGCTCTTTATTTTTTCTGATATTCTAGAATTAAATAGAGAGGCTCTAATAGAGGGCAATTCTTTAATTATAACCTTAATCAAAACTATTTCTAATGATGAAAGTAGATTTAAAAGAATAAATGTTCAAAAAATAGCCCCACTCAAAGATCTTTTTAATAAACCTGTTAATGAAATTATATTCAGTATTAAATCTGTTAAAGATATAGGTAAAATATCTGATTTAGTAAATGAAGAGGGTACAACAGAAGTAAAAATTAATATTAAAGATGAAAAAAACGATATTAGCTTTAAACTTAAAAATAGACGGCTTATTGACAGAAAAGCCATAAATATCTTAAGAAACAATGATATTTCTACCATTATTAGGTAAAAAAGACTTGTTTGTTTTACAAATAATTTGTAAATAACTCTTAAATTAAATTAACACTCACACAGTTTGTGGTTTTATACCTCCGGTCCTTAAGTGGAAATTACTGTGGTGGCTTAACCGGGAATAAATATGAAAATACCAAGTCTAACTATCCAACAATTATTAGAAGCAGGCGTTCACTTAGGTCACAAGACCTTAAGATGGAACCCAAAGATGAAAAAATATATCTTTGGCAAAAGAGATTCAATTCACATTATTGATTTAACTCAAACATTAGAATTAACTAATGTAGCTTTAGAAAAAGTCTACAATACTATTACTAATAACGGTAAAATTCTTTTTGTATCAACTAAAAAACAAGCATCAGAGGCTATTGCAGAAGTAGCAAAAGAAACTGGCCAATATTTTGTAAATTACAGATGGTTAGGTGGAATGTTAACTAACTGGGGAACTATTTCTGGATCAATTAAAAAGATGAAGAAATATGAAGCTGACCTTGTAGCTGAAAATAGAGGCTTTACAAAAAAAGAGCTATTAAAAATGAGTGTGAAAAAAGACAAACTAGAAAGAGCACTAGGTGGAATTGCTGAAATGAAAAAAGTTCCAGATCTAGTTTTTATTATTGATACAAACTATGAATCTTTAGCTATTGCAGAAGCATCTAAATTGGGTATTCCAATTTGTGCAATATTAGATAGTAACTCAAATCCAGATGGAATTGACTTTCCAATTCCTGGCAATGATGACGCTAGAAGAGCAATTGATCTTTATTGTAATCTAATTAAAGAAACTATTGAAAATGCAAAAAAAGCATCCCCATCTAAAACAGAAGAAAAACTAGAAGTTGAAGATGTTAAGGTAAATGAAAAATCTACTAAAACTATTCAAGAATTAGATAGAGAAAAATTAGATGCTAAATTTTCAAAAAAAGAAAAGGAAAAGTTGAATTAATATGAGTGATATTGAAAAAGTAAAACAACTCAGGGAAGCAACGGGTGCTGGGTTTAAAGATTGCAATCTAGCAGTTAAAGAATCTGGTGGGGATTTAGATAAAGCAGTAGAAATTTTAAGAGTTAAGGGTATTTCCAAAGCTTCTAAAAAAATGTCCAGAGACGCCAAAGAAGGTGTCATAGCAACCTCTGGAGATGAAAATAAGATTTCCGTTTTAGAGCTCAATTGTGAGACTGACTTTGTTGCTAAAAATGATGAGTTTATTTCTTTTGCGAAAGAAGTAAGTGAATTAAATAATAAAATTGATTCTGATTTAGATAAATTAAATAAATTTAATATGTCAAATGGTAAAACTGTTGAAGATAACCTTGTTTCATTAATTGCAAAAATGGGTGAAAAAATAACAGTTGGTAAAGCTAAGACATTTAACCAATCAGGTGCTAAAAATTTCAATTATTTACACACCGTAGTTAAAGATAATTTATCTAAATTATCAGTTATAGCGTCACTTGAGACTTCCAACGACAGCGATGCTGTTAAAGTTTTTGGCAAACAACTTTCAATGCATATTGCAGCATCTAATCCTTTGGCTTTAAGTTCAGATTTAATTGATAAAGATGTACTTCAAAAAGAGCAAGACCTTGTAACAGAGGAGCTAAAAAGCTCTGGAAAACCAGAAGAGATTGCACAAAAAATTAGCTTAGGTAAAATGAGTAAATTTAAAGAAGAAAATGCTTTGTTAACACAGGCCTGGGTTATGGAGCCTAAAAAGAAAGTGCAAGATATTGTAAAAGAGCTTAATATACCTGACTTAAAGATTAATGATTTCTTTAGAATTAAAATAGGTGAATAAATGTTTAATGAAAAAACATACAGCCAAAAAATGGATAAAACCATTGAGGTTTTTTCAAAAGAATTAACATCATTAAGAACTGGAAGGGCAAATGCCTCAATGCTAGACCTTGTTAAGGTCGATGTTTATGGACAGGTGATGCCATTAAGTCAGGTTTCCAGCATAACAACCCCAGATCCACGAACAATCAATATTCAAGTTTGGGACCTTAATAACGTACCATTAGTAGATTCTGCCATCAAAAAGTCTGAGCTTGGTTTAAACCCTCAAATAGATGGTCAATTAATTAGGTTACCTGTTCCAGATTTGAATGAAGAGAGAAGAACAGAAATTAAAAAACTAATTAAGTCTATGGGTGAAAAATGTAAAATATCTATAAGAAATATAAGACGTGAAGCTAATGATGAATTAAAAAATTTAGTCAAAGATAAAGAAATTAGTGAGGATGATGAAAAAAAAAATGAAAAAATAGTACAAGCTTTTACAGATGAGCATATTAAAACAATAGACCAAAAAGTTGAAGCTAAAGAAAAAGAAATAATGACCATATGAACCCAATTAAACATGTTGCCATCATTATGGATGGAAACGGAAGATGGGGTCTTACACATAAAGGTTCAAGAAATTTAGGACACAGAGCAGGCTTAAATACAGTAGAAGTTGTAATTGAAGAATGCATTAAAGAAAAAATTAAATATTTAACTCTTTACACCTTCTCAACTGAAAATTGGAAAAGACCTAAAAAAGAAATAAATTATCTATTTAATTTATTGGAGAATTTTTTATTAAAAAGAATTGATGAATTAATTGAAAAAAATATAAAACTTAGATTTATAGGTGAGTTAAATAAACTACCATCAACTCTTAAAAATTTAATAAAATTGTCTGAAAAAAAAACATCACAAAATACCGTAGTACAGGTTAATATAGCTTTAAATTATGGTTCTAAAAATGAACTAATAAATGCATTAAAAATAATCAATAAAAAGAATATTAGCATAAATGAAAAAAACATTAATAAAAATTTATTTACCAACGATATTCCTAACCCAGATCTAATGATTAGAACTGGTAACACTCAAAGATTAAGTAATTTTATGCTTTGGCAGTTAGCATATACAGAAATTTTTTTTGAAAAAAAATTATGGCCAGATTTTAAAAAAAAAGATTTTAGAAAAATATTATCTAAATTTATAATTATTAAAAGAAATTTTGGTTCCATCTAATGAGTACTGAATTAAAAAAAAGAATTATTACATCATTAATGTTATTGGCATTGCTAATGTTAATGTACTTTTATTCATTTATAATGATTATTTCATTGATTGTTATATCCATGATTTGTTGGGTAGAATTTTATGCTTTAATATCTAAAATAATTAAAAAAGATTCAATCAAAGATAAATTCTTTAGATTTTTATATAAATCTACTTCTTTATTATATTTTTCGTTATTAATATTTTTTCTAATTTATATTGAAACTTATCATTCAAATTTAAATATTTATATTCTGTATTCTATATTAGTAGCAATATTTTCTGATATAGGTGGGTTTGTTTTTGGTAAAACTTTTAAAGGAAAAAAACTTACAAAAATAAGCCCTAACAAAACTATATCTGGGTCTATTGGGTCCTTTGTTTTATCGTTATCATTAATTCCTTTTTTTAATAATGTGTTAGCAGATCATAATCTTCTAATATTGTCTTTAGTTACAATCCTAATATCTCTTGCCTCTCAACTTGGGGATTTGTGTATTTCCTTTTTAAAAAGAAAGGCTAAAGTCAAACATACAAGCAATATATTACCCGGTCATGGAGGCTTCCTTGATAGAGTGGATGGAATAATTTTTACAATTCCAATGGGATTTGCATTATTAAATTTTATATAAAATGAAAAAAATAGTTATTTTAGGGTCAACAGGATCTATAGGCATTTCTCTAATCAATATTATAAAAAAAGATAAAAGGAAATTTAAAATAGAATTACTTACTGCAAATAAAAATTATAAAAAATTAATAAAACAACTTAAATTTTTTAATGTCAAAAATGTTATTATTACTGACAAGAAGTCATTCATTATTACCAAAGAAATTTTAAAAAATAAGAATATTAATATTTATAATGATTTTAATTCTTTATCAAAAATATTAAAAAATAAAAATATTGACTATACAATGAGTGCTATTTCTGGCTTTGATGGTTTAGAACCCACTTTAAATATAATTAAATTCACAAAAATTATAGCTATAGCAAATAAGGAATCAATAATATGTGGTTGGGATTTAATTAAAAAACAATTAAATAAATTTAACACTAAGTTTATGCCAATAGATTCCGAGCACTTTTCTATCTATGCTTTAATTGATGATATAAAAAGTAACAATCTAGAAAAAGTTTACATTACAGCATCTGGTGGTCCTTTTAGAAAATACCCTTTAAAATTTTTTAAAAATATAACACTTAAAAAAGCATTAAATCACCCTAATTGGTCAATGGGTAAAAAAATATCCATAGACTCTGCAACGATGATGAATAAAGTTTTTGAAGTAATAGAAGCAAAAAAAATATTCAATCTTAAATATAATCAATTAGAAATATTAATTCATCCACAATCATACCTTCATGCAATGGTTAAATTTAAAAATGGATTAACTAAACTTCTAATACACGATACTAATATGACCATTCCAATTTTTAATTCACTTTATCCTAAATTTGAAAATAAGATTATCTCAAACAAACTTGATATAAAGAAATTAAACACACTGGATCTTCAAGAAATTAATCAAAAAAGATTTCCTGTAATATCAATTATAAAAAACCTTAAAGATACGGATTCATTATTTGAAACTGTAATAGTTGTCGCAAATGATTGTTTAGTGAATTTATTTATTCAAAAAAAAATAAAATTTACAGATATTTCAAATAATTTATTAAAAATTCTAAACAAAAAAGAATTTATTAAATATAAGCATATAAAGCCAAAAAATATAGATGAAATTAACAAATTATCTAATTATGTAAGTTTGAAAATTAACTCTATGAGTGTATAAGTCTTTCAATGATCAGATTTTTTTTAATTATACTGTGTTCTTTTTTTATTCAGATCTCTGCTACATATTCAAAAAATTACAATAAAATTAAAATTGATGGCAATTCGAGAATATCAGATGAGACAATTATAGTTTTTTCTGAACTTCCTGATAAAAAATTTTTAGATGAAAATTCAATAAATATAATTTTAAAAAGATTATTCAATACTGGTTTTTTTAAAGATATTCGCATTAAAATTGAAACGGACGTACTAAAAATTGATGTAATTGAAAATCCAATAATACAATCTGTACTTTTTGATGGCATTAAATCAAAAACTTTAAAAGAGGAATTGAGTGATATAATAACCTTGAAAGATAGATCTTCATTTAATACTGCGAAAGTAAAAAATGATGAAATAAGAATCATTAATTTGTTGAAGGATAAGGGTTATTATTTTCCAAAAATAGTAACTACTGTCACAGACCTAAAAAAAAATAAAGTTAATCTAACCTATGCTATTGATATTGGAAAAAAGGCGAAAATTTCAAAAATCTCATTCATTGGAGATAAGAAAATCAAAGACAGTAAACTCAGAAGTATAATAATAAGTGAAGAATATAAATTTTGGAAATTTATCTCGGGCAAAAAATATCTTAATGAAAACTTAATTAATTTTGACAAAAAATTATTAAATAACTTTTACAAAAATAATGGGTTTTACAATGTTAATATAGAATCTTCATTTGCTAACTATTTGGGTAATGATGAATTTGAACTTATTTACAACATTTCTTCAGGAGAGAAATTTATCTTTAACGACTTATCTCTAAAACTTCCTATAGATTATGACGTAAATGATTTTTCAAAACTTAATAAAATTTTTGATAAAATTAGAGGTGAAGCATACTCTTTAAACTCTATAGATAAAATTCTTAATGAAATTGATAAAATTACACTTGAAAACCAATATGAATTTTTAACATCTGATGTTAATGAAGAAATTATTGATAATTTAATAAACTTAACTTTTAATATTAAGGAATCTGAAAAGTTCTATGTAGAAAAAATTAATATATTTGGTAACAATATTACTCGTGAAGATGTGATTAGAAATAATCTATTAGTAGATGAAGGTGATCCATTTAATAATTTACTACACACAAAATCCATTAATAATCTAAAATCACTAAATTTTTTTCGTACAGTCAGCACTGAAGTATTGGATGGATCTATTACTAATCAAAAAATTATAAATATTGAGGTTGATGAGAAACCCACAGGAGAAATAAGCGCAGGCGCAGGTGTTGGGTCCAGTGGTGGAACTGTTGGTTTTAGTGTTAAGGAAAATAATTTTTTAGGTAGAGGGATAGAGTTTGCTTCAAATTTAATGCTTAGTACTGGTTCAGTTAAAGGATTGCTAGCATTGAATAACCCAAATTACCATGGTTCAAATAAATCACTAAATTTTTCTTTAGAAAGTAGTGTTTATGATCGCTTGAAAGATTTTGGTTATAAATCTAATAAAGCAGGATTTTCTGTTGGTTCAGGATTTGAATATTATAATGATTTATTTCTTAATTTAGGAATTTCATCTTATGTTGAAAAATTAGAGACTGATGCTACAGCCTCAGCATCTATGTTAAAACAAAAAGGAAATTATTTTGATACCTTTTTTAATTATAATTTAGATTATGATATGCGAAATCAAAAATTCCAACCTACTAATGGATTTAGAAGCAAATTTTCTCAATCCGTTCCTTTAATTAGTGAAAATTATTCATTAACAAACTCTTACGATTACAAAATTTACAATCAATGGTTAAATGAAAAT
>Ga0209402_10000765_pt1 | contig 37240 bp, 24 predicted proteins | sample ArcticOcean_MG_C_3_FD_187437 | JGI IMG/M metagenome (GOLD analysis project Ga0209402, IMG submission 187437) | Marine microbial communities from western Arctic Ocean - ArcticOcean_MG_CB8_126 (SPAdes) (version 2) | ecosystem: Environmental > Aquatic > Marine > Oceanic | place: Arctic Ocean... | reverse complement strand
AACGATCACTGTCACGATCACCGGGACCAACGATACGCCAGTGGCAAGCGCGGGATATGACTTTGACGCGACCGAGCAGGTTCCGTTCGATTTAACGACCACCGGCCTGTCGGCCGCCGATGTCGATGGTGCACCAACCGGGGCACCAGAAGCATTCTCAACCATTGTAGTTTCAACCGATGGAGGTTTTAACGTTTCTGCTGATGGAGGTGGCAGTTGGACTGTTTCCGAGGGATATGGGAAGGTCTATGTTGATGGAATAACTATTGTCGGCAGCTTCAGCCCTGGAGGTGTGACTGTTTCCACTGATGGAGGTGTTAGTTGGACCCCTACCACCGGTGGAGAAAACGGTTTCCCTGGCGGAACCTATGTCAAGTCCATCCATACTGACGGAACGACCATTGTGGTTGGAACCGGTGGTGGTTTGAGTATTTCCAATAATGCAGGTGCTAGTTGGGCTACTACCACGGAAAACCAGAATGGTTTCGCTAATAACAACAACGTGATGAGCGTCCATGTTGAGGGAACGACGATTGCGGCTGGAACGTATGGTGGTGGTATGAGTATTTCTACTGATGGAGGTATGACTTGGGCTACTACCACGAAAAACCAAAACGGTTTCGCTGACGAAGACCATGTCTTGGAACTCTATGGTGACGGAACGACCATTGTCGCCGGAACCTACTACAAAGGTATCAGTATTTCTTCCGATGGTGGAGATAATTGGACCACTCCCACTTTTGGAAATAACGGTTGGGATATCGGCACCGGGGGTAGCGGGGGCGTTTATGTCAACGGAGATACCATCGTGGTTGGTATGTCCGAAGTGATGGACCCATTTGGTGCGGGGATGCCCTCAGGCGTGGCTGTTTCTACGGATCTGGGTGCCACTTGGACGACTACCACTGATTCCAACGGATTGGGTTCTGGATGCATGGAAACCATCGCTGTTGACGGAATGACCATTGCGGTCGGACACAATTGTAATGCCGGTGTGAGTGTCTCCACTGATCTGGGAACCACTTGGATCGCTACCAAGCCATCAGAAAACGGTTTCTCTGAGGACGGGTATGTCTATTACATCGATGTTGACGGAACGACCATTGTGGCTGGAACCCCTAAAGGTGTGAGCATTTCCAATGATGGAGGTGCTAATTGGACTACTACCACCAGTGGACAAAACGGTTTCACTAGCGAGGATTATGTCTTTGCCGTTTCTGTTGACGGCACACCAACAACTACAGGTTTTATTACGACCACTCTCTCAGCCACTTCCAGTGACGCGGAGATCAACGTCGGCGTCGGATCCACTGGCATCGTTATCACCTCGGGCAACGGAACCAAGTCAGTTGAGTTCACCGGGACCAACCAGCAAATCGATGACCTGTTTGCCGGCAACGAAGGCGCGACGCTCACCTATACGATCAATACTGACAATCCTCCCGCCTTGGATGCGCTGGCCGTGACGGTCAGTGACGGCATCGCCAGTTCGACAGACACTGCCGCCATTACGATCACCGGGACCAACGATCCCCCGGTCGCGACTGCAGCGACGGACGCTGCCACCGAGGATGGCGACATTATCACTGGCCAGCTGGTCTCATCGGATGTCGACGACAACGCGACAGCCTCTTACTCGCTCGATCCGCCCGTTGCGGGGCTCGCAATCGACACAGACGGCAGTTACAGCTTTGATCCAGGCGATGCAGCCTACCAGTCGCTGGCAGTGGATGAAATCTTGAATGTGGTCGCCAACTGGACGGTCGATGATGGCCAAGGTGGCACCGACTCCAGCACGTTAACCGTCACGATCACTGGGGCCGATGATGCATCGGTGATCTCAGGCACCTTCGCCGGAGCGGTCGACGAAGGAGATATCGGCGATTCTGCCACGGCCACGGGTGATCTCGTCATCTCCGACGTCGACGACGATGACACACCGAGTTTCTCCGATGTTGCGACAACGGCTAGCGAGAATAATTATGGAACGTTCGCCTTAACCGGCGGCACCTGGGTCTACACGCTCGATCAGAATTCCGTGCAATCGATACGATACTGTTTGATCGTCACCGACACCACCACTTTTACCGCCACCGATGGCGCCATCCAGGTCGTCACCGTCACGATCACCGGGACCAATGATGACCCGGTCGCGATTGCAGCGACGGGGGCTGCCACCGAGGATGCCGACATCATCACTGGCCAGCTGGCCTCAACGGATGTCGACAACAGCGCAACGGCCTCTTACTCGCTCGATCCGCCCGTTGCGGGGCTCGCAATCGCCACAAACGGCAGTTACAGCTTTGCTCCAGGCGATGCGGCCTACCAGTCGCTGGCAGCGGATGCAACCTTGAATGTGGTCGCCAACTGGACGGTCGATGATGGCGAAGGCGGTACCGACTCCAGCACGTTAACCATCACTGTCACCGGCACCAACGACCCACCGTCATTCATTTCCAGCCCGGTCACTGCTGCGGCCGAGGACAGTCCCTACACCTACACTGTGACAACAAACGACGTTGACGGCGACGCCGTTACATTGGAAGCCACGACCAAGCCCGACTGGCTGAGCTTTGATGCGTCCACGGGCGTGCTTTCGGGAACGCCTCTCAACGAACATGTTGGCAACAATGATGTAATCATCAAAGTGGAAGACCCCGGTGGTCTCAGTGTTGACCAGACATTCGCCATCGCTGTGGCAAACACCAATGACGCGCCAACAATCCCCAGCACCGAGGTCACTGATGCAATCGCGGATGTTCTCTACACCTACACCGTGACCGGAAGCGACGTTGACGGTGACGCCGTTACATTTGAAGTGACGACCAAGCCCGACTGGCTGAGCTTTGACGCGTCCACGGGCGTACTTTCTGGAACGCCAATCAACGCCCATGTCGGCAACCATGATGTGGTCATCAAGGGGACGGATGGAAATGGCGGCGAGGTCATCCAGGCATTCACGCTCACCATAGGAAGCTCTATTCCCAAGCAGATCACTTATCAAGGTGTTTTGCAGGATGCATCCGGTACCCGGGTCAACGGTACGGTGTCGCTCGATGTCGAGATATTCGAGGTTTGGGGTGGGTCGACTGGGTTTACAGAGCACCATGCCGATGTGATCGTCGACAGCGGTTTGTTCACGATTCAGATCGGTTCGATCGTATCCCTGTCCGATTTGTCTTTCGACAGTCCCTACGAGCTGGAGATCTCTGTCGATGCCGGCGCACCCCTGGTACCTCGTATGAAGCTGACTTCAGTGCCGTATGCCATGAACGCGCTCAATGCCGCGGGGGTCAATATTTTCGGCGGCAGTGTCGGCGACGTGCTGACCAATGACGGCAACGGCAATGGTGCCTGGGGCCCGCCAGGAGCCGGCCCGCAGGGTCCAGCAGGAGCAGACGGTACAGACGGCCCGCAGGGGCCACAAGGTGCAGTAGGGCCTGCAGGTCAAGCAGGAGCAGACGGTACAGCAGGAGTTGATGGTCAAGACGGCCCGCAGGGTCCACAAGGTGCAGTAGGGCCTGCAGGTCAAGCAGGAGCAGACGGTACAGCAGGAGTTGATGGTCAAGACGGCCCGCAGGGTCCACAAGGTGCAGTAGGGCCTGCAGGTCAAGCAGGAGCAGACGGTACAGCAGGAGTTGATGGTCAAGACGGAGCTGGTTTCAATAATGGAACAATGATAGGTGATATAAAATTTTGGAATGGAAATATGTGGGTAACTTTATCACCGACGTTGAACGAAGGTGCTACTCTTCAATTGATCGGTGGTATACCTGCTTGGGTTGGAGGAATACCAACACCACAGCTAGCCACTTTAACCACCACAGCGATTAGCAATTTAACAGATGTAAGCGCAACAACAGGCGGTAACGTTACCAGCGATGGCTTTGCGCCAATTACCCAAAGAGGGGTATGTTATGGCACATCAACAAACCCAACTACAGTCAATAGCACTACTGATAATGGAAGCGGCACCGGACCCTTTAGCAGTAACCTTTCAGGTTTAACAGCCAGCACCACCTACTACGTGCGAACTTACGCAACAAACAGCGCAGGAACGGCTTACGGGAATGAGGTTAGTTTTACCACGATGGATCACTGTGGTTGTACAGATATAACAGCATGTAACTATGATGCAGCAGCTACTTGTGATGATGGTTCTTGTAATACTGTATATGGCTGTATGGATGTAACGGCCTGTAATTATGATCCAATAGCTACTTGTGATGATGGTTCTTGTGATGGTGTTCCAGGATGTACAAATGTTTTAGCATGTAATTATAATCCAAACGCAGTATGTGATGATGGTTCTTGTAATACTGTATATGGCTGTATGGATGTAACGGCATGTAATTATGATCCAATAGCTACTTGTGATGATGGTTCTTGTATATTGCCAGATGGATGTACAAATTTTTTAGCATGTAATTATAATCCAAACGCAGTATGTGATGATGGTTCTTGTAATACTGTATATGGCTGTATGGATGTAACGGCATGTAATTTTGATCCAAGTGCTAATTGTCCTCAAAATCAATATTGCTTATATGGAACTTCAGGTTGTACAGATATAACAGCATGTAACTATGATGCAGCAGCTACTTGTGATGATGGTTCTTGTATATTGCCAGATGGATGTACAGATCCTGCATACTGCAACTATGACCCAACAGCTCTCTGTGATGATGGATCTTGTCTTAATACTTATGGATGTCATGATCCCGCTGCGCATAACTATGATCCCTCAAAAACATGTCATGATAGTGCTTTATGTATTTATCCAATCGCACCCATTGGATCTTTTTATGAAGGAGGTATTGTATTTTGGCTCGATGAAACTGGACAACATGGATATGTTATTTCAATATCAGATATTGGTACGGCACAATGGGGTTGTTCTGGAACATCAATAAGCACAAGTACTTCTGCCCATACTGGCTTACAAAACACTCAGAATATTCTTGCTGGATGCTCTGATCCGGGATGCGCAGCCAGACTATGCGATAATATTACAATGTTTAATTATACAGACTGGTATTTGCCATCAAAAGGTGATATGCGTTTCATTGAACCTTATGGATATACTGGTAGTATAAAGACTTTAATTAGTAACGCATGTGTTGCTAATGGAGGACAGGCGCTTCCAGATAGTAATGCTCCTATATTTGGTTGTTGGACATCTAGTCAGCTATCATCCACTAACGCTTTTCCAGCTTTTCTTCTTAATGGACATTATAGTAGTCCCAAAACAGAAATCAAAGCGGTGCGTCCAATTAGAGCTTTTTAACTTTTAACAATGAAAAAATTACTATTCATAATTATAATCTTAGCTTTTTCTACTTTCAGTTTTTCACAGCAAGTAAGTCGTCATGTTATAGCAAGTAGCGGTAATTGCTCCACTGCATCAGGTATAAGTGTATCCTCTACAATTGGAGTTCTACTGAGTCACTAGGCGGGGAGTCGTGGGGACAGAATTTCAATTGCACCGGTTGTACCGCCAGTGGGCGCCAGTCCGACTACTGGCAGACTTACAGTAACCATGTGCGCGCTGTTCGGGCTTTTTAATCATTTATCTATTTAACCTTCGTTGCGTAAGCAATCGATTTTTTTAAAAAAAGCAAATCTGGCGGCCGTGGAACCGTGTAGGAGCCTTAGATTAAAGCGTCACCGGCGTGGGCAGCGGCATAGGCATCGAGGTAAGCCAAAAAAACCTTTTCCACCTGGCGGGTGATTTTCCCCCCGCCCTCGGGGAACTTCAGCACGGTCCCGTCTTCAAGCCGCAGTGACGCGCACGGCATTACGTCGCGGGTTGCACTGGTGACAAAACATTCAGTCGCATCGTATAAGTCGTTGGCGTGAATGTCGATCTCCCGGCTCTCCAGTCCGAACTCTTGCAGAGCACGATGGATGTGTTTTTTGGTCAAGCCTTTCAGGTTGCCCGATGCCGGGGTGACGAGCTGCTCGCCGATGACAAACCAAGCGTTACTGTTTGCCGCTTCCGTTACAAGGCCTTCCGGGCTAAGGATGATGCAGTCATCGGCACCGAGTTGCCGGGCCTGGGTAATCGCCAGGATGTTGTTCAGGTAATTGCCGCCCTTGATGTTTGGGTCCAGCGCGTTAACGGGGTTTCGCCGTATCGATGGCACTGCCATATCCATGCCACGGGAATAGAATTCCGGGTTGCGCGCCGGCAGTGTGCTGACGATGATCACATAACGAGTTTTCAGTTCCGGGTTTGGATACAGGTCTACGGGACCCTCGCCTCGAGTGATCTGGTAACGTACATAAATATCATCCTCACGATGCGCCCCTGTTGCTTGGACGGTATGCCTGATTTCACTGATCAGTTCTTCCCGGCTCTGCGTGATGGCCATGCTGATCAGGGCCGCGGAGTTCTCGAGCCTGTCGAAATGATCTGCCATGAAAACAGGCACCCCCCGATAGGTGCGGAAAACCTCGTAGATTGAATCCCCGTATAAAAATCCACGATCCATGGCGGGAATCGTCGCCTCTTCCATCGGTGTGATTTTCCCATCCACATTGATCATCGGATTCATATCAGCTGGAAAATTCTGGTTGGGACTGGTTCATGTGCGTGTTTTACAGGCCGGCAGCTACTGCGGGCAACGCAGCTCATCGCTGCGCCGGAGAAGGTCTGACTCCCGATATCCGCCTGCTATATGACAGGAGGTTGGCCAAGTTCATCTGTAATACAGGTATTGGCGGAGAGGGAGGGATTCGAACCCTCGGTACGCGCGAGACGCACACAGCATTTCCAGTGCTGCACCTTCAACCACTCGGTCACCTCTCCAGTAGCCCGTAATTACGTGTAATAAGACGGGCTAGGAAACTATACAGCGGGAAATGTGAAACGCGCAACAAACTGACAGAATGCGGGACTTCCATAAGACGGAAAGAGAACACTGCCACCCCCCCCTGGCGATTGCCGCCGAGCTTCCAACCTGAGTGGTGGCGGTTGCAAATTTATTGATCACGGGCGAAGGTAGCAGCACCAGCGACAAGAATGGTGCATGGCCGTTGTCTCATCTCAACCTGGCAGGTGGATCGTGGTACATGTCCGCTTTTCAACTAATTGGAGAGGGAATCATGCCGACCACTGACCGAGCGCCCACTTCTCGGTATAGTGTTCTGATCGTTGACGACGAGCCGGCAATTCGCGACAGCCTCGAAATGCTCACTGCCGCGGAGTATCAGGTCCACGCCGCCTGTTCGGTGCGCGGTGCATTGGATGCGATGAGCGATTTCATGCCGGATGTCATCCTGCTTGACCTGTGCATGCTTGAGACCAATGGCATCGAAGGGCTGCGCCAGATCCGGCAATGCGATGCGGATGTATCTGTGGTGATTGTTTCCGGATACGGCAGCGACGAGATGATCCAGGAAGCGATGCGCGGCGGTGCCACCGACTACATCGGCAAGCCGTTCGACCTGGCTGAATTTCGCGAGACGATCGAGATCAATGTCGAGAAGACACAGCGTATGCGTCGGCGTCACTCGGCCAGTGAGCCACCGGCTGATCGGCACGTGGCGCCGCGACTGGTTGCAGGCGCCGATGACGTGGCACTGCTGCCTGAGCTTGGCCGTGAGTTGTGCCACGACCTGGCGAACAACCTCACGACCGTGAAAATTCCCATGCAAGTGATCGCCGAGTTCATGGAGAAGCGGGGCGGCGGTGAAGGTGTCGACGGGCTTCAGCAGTTGCTTAATTCTGGCCTTAAACAGCTCGATCGCTGTCTCGAGATCATCGAGAAGTTCGATGCAAAAACCAGCGTTATCGGCGAATCACGGCGTACGCACGTGGCGCTCGACGAGGTCCTCAATGATATCCTCGAGGTCAGCCGCCTCAAGATCACGGAAAGCCGGGTATCCATCGAGTTGACGTCGCATCTCCAGCAGTGCACCATCGAAGGCGATCGTATCCAGCTTTTCAGGGCCTTGAACAATATCGCGGACAATGCGCTCGAGGCCATGCACGAAACCGGCGGGAACCTCGAAATCGGCTGCGCTGCCAAGGGCAAGTTCACAGAAGTAACGATTGCCGATGACGGGCCCGGGATGCCGCCGGAGCGGCTCGCGAAGATTTTTAAGTCGCAGTATACCACCAAGGACCGGGCGTCTGCCGGTCTCGGCCTGAGTATCGCCAAGCGGGTGATTGACTCTCACGAGGGCGATATCAAGGTGCGCAGTGTTGCCGGCAAGGGCACGACGTTTACTGTTCAGTTCCCGGCAGCGCCCACCGGCAAGCTGAGTGCCATGAAGCCAGTCGCCACGGACAGTTCAAAGGTCGCTGTCCTTTACGTGGACGACGAAGAGAAGTCGTTGGAAGAGTTCAAAGAGATGTTCGGCGAGGGCTTCCCGGTGCTGACGGCAGCGTCGGGCCGTGACGGTTTGCAACTGCTGCAGGACAACGAGGATATCGGCGTTGTCATAGCCGATCAGCAGATGCCGGAAGAGGCCGGTGTCGAGCTGCTGGAAAAATGTCGCATGCTACGCCCCAATGTCGTCCGCATTCTTGCAACTGGCTACTCCGACATCGAGATCATTGTCGAGGCGGTCAACGCCAGACGGGTCTATCACTGCGTTGCCAAGCCCTGGGAACTGCCGCAACTCAAGCGCACGCTGATGCAGGCGCGGGAGCACTTCGGCGACACCTCCGAAAGCGGTGACTGCGCCGAACGCTCGGCGCAGTTCTATCACGACTTGTTGATTGCCAACCTGTACCGGGCGCTGCAGTCGATTACGATGACTATCAACCATCAAATCAACAATTCGATGGTGCCGATCAAGCTCTTTTTCGATTTACTGCCGGGCAAGCTCAAGGAAGCGGGGATAGATATCGATGCGCTGGCAGATCACGCGTTTTGGCAGGATCTGCATAAGAACGCGCAGAACGAGATGCTCAGAATTTCTGACAACCTGCGTGAACTGCGCAATGCCATTCAGTTGCCGGAGTCGTGAATATAGGCATTATGCTGGTGGCTGGAGCCAGCATGGTCGACACCCCAAGACTGCCGACGCCATGTCGATCCTCGACGAGTTGCCGCTGGAGTCGCTGGAGTCGCTGGCTGCTTCGCGATGACCCTGCAGTGGTGATATTCGCGGATGTTCTCGGTTTCGGGGAACTGGTGTGACCAGTCCGCAACCCGGTGCCCTGCATTCGTAAATCCACGCAAAGGCCTGGACCGGAGTGACCAGCTGGTGCTTGATTTCCGTGACGTGACAGTCCACCTTATATCCTCATACTCCAGCCCATATCCCCCCCGATCCGGATAGAACAGGTGCTGTTTCAGGCGTTGTGCGTACGATATGCTTGGACATGCGGGTGAACTCTACCGATGAAAACCCAGCGCCAGCGCGTCTTTACTCTGAGAGAACTTCCCGTGTCCATTGCAATTGCCGCAACCCTAACGAACATACCGTCGCCCTGATTGGTCATGAACGCATCCGCTGTCACTATACCTTCCCTGGTCATTGTCGGTCGTCCGAACGTCGGTAAGTCCGCCCTGTTCAACCGCGTTATGCAACGGCGTATCTCCATCGTTCACGAGCAGCCCGGAGTCACCCGAGATCGCGTCACTGCAGTGAGTGATTGGTGCGGTAAATACTTTCGCCTCGTCGATACAGGAGGGCTCAATGTCTTTCGCGGTGGGCATAAGGCGGACGGCTTCTTTGACGAGATGATTCGCGAACAGCTCGAAGAGGCCGTGGGCGATGCCGACTTTATCATCTTTGTCGTTGATGTCATTTCGGGTCTTGTGCCACTCGACCGTGAGGTGGCCGGATGGCTGCGCCAGCTTGGCAAGCCGGTGGTCGTCGCCGCCAACAAAGCCGACAACGACAAGATAGCCATCGGCGCTGGGGAATTTGCAGAGACCGGGTTCACCGATATCTACCCGATCTCCTGTCTGCATGGTCGGGGGGTCGGTGAGTTGCTCGACCATGCAACTGCTGACTTCGCAATGAACGAAGCCGAGCTCGACGAAGCACCGGCGATCAACATCGCGCTGGTCGGCCGGCCCAACGTCGGCAAGTCGTCCACAGTCAACCGCCTGCTCGGCGAGAATCGAGTGATTGTCAGCGAGGTGCCCGGCACCACCCGTGATGCTGTTGATATTCCGTTCGAGATCGAGCTGCACGGAGCCAGGGTCAAGGCGAACCTGATCGATACCGCCGGCATCAAGAAGCGTACGAAGACCAGTTCAGTGGTTGAGTTTTTCGGCCTGGCACGGGCACGCGCCGCCATTCGCCGCGCCGATATCGTCCTGGTGCTAATCGATGCCACCGAGCCCGGTACGGCGCAGGACAAGCGCATCTGCCGGCTGGTTCTCGATGAGGGCAAGCCTTGTGTGCTTCTGGCCAATAAATGGGATCTTGCCGGTAAGGAAGTCAAACAGAAAGACCTGTTCGAAAGCATCGCCCGGGCAATCCCTTTCCTCGATTACGCACCGATTCTGACTTGTTGCGCTGTGAGCGGCTACAATTTTCGTGAGATCCTGCCGTCCGTCATCGCGATTCACGAGCAGATGAGCATCGATATTCCGACGCCGCTGGTCAATCGTGTGGTCCAGGACCTGGTGGCACGCCTACCGCCGCCGGCGGGGGGCAGTACGCGGCTGAAGATTTATTACGGCACCTACAAGTCGCAACGCCCGCCGACCTTCATACTCTTCGTGAACGACGTCAAGAGTTGCCGGGGCAACTATGTCGCCTTCCTGAAGAACCAGTTCCGTCGCGCCTTCGGCCTCGACGGCCTGCCGATTTTTATCGAGTTCCGGCAACGCCGCCGTGGCGAGTTCCACAATGCGCCTGGTAAGAAGCGCGGCAAGAGTATTGCCTCGAATGAACGACGCTGAATTGTGACAGGTTGTGCCTGTCGTACCCGCGAATTTTCGCCTGCTTCGTGACATGATGTGTCCGCGCTTGTGCCGGCAGTGGTCCGGTTGCTGTTTTTTTGCGGGAAAGAGGCGTCTCGCGAGTAGACGGCAACAGAATTGGGAGCAAACTAACGAGTGGACAGCCTTCGCATCCTCCAACAGCGTTTCTTTGTAAGTGATCGACACTGAAATTATTCTTGCCTCACGTTCGCAACGGCGGCTGGACCTGCTGACCGCCGCCGGAATTCGCTGCCGGCAGGTGGTCGCGGATGTCGAGGAAGTCCTTTTGCCCGACGAACCGCCCGAGGCTCTCGTCTGCCGGCTTGCCCGGCTCAAGGCCGTCGCTGTCGCGCCGCAGTTTGCCAGTGACATCGTCCTCGGCTCGGACACCATCGTCTACCTGGAACCTGATGTACTGGGGAAACCACGCGACTACCCGGAGGCAAGTGAGTTCCTCGCCAGGCTCAGCGGCAAGACGCATCAGGTCTACACCGGTGTCTGTCTCTACCGGGAGAATCCCGATTTTCTTGATATCTGGTACGCCTGTACCGATGTCACGTTCAGATCACTCACTGCGGACGATGTCGAAAGCTATCTCGCCTGCACCGAACCGCTCGACAAGGCCGGTGGCTATGGCATCCAGGATCAAGGTGATCTGATTATCGAGAAGATTCGTGGACTCCGCAGCAACGTTATCGGGTTGCCGATCGAAGAAGTCATCGAACACCTCGCCGGACACAGCGGCACCGATGCTTGAATTCAGCGACAGTCCCTATGCTTTCGTGCCGCCGAAGATGAATAGGCTGATATTGGCGCTCATGCGTCAGTACAACCTGAGGCGCTTGCTGCCAAGCCCGGAAAAACGCATCTCCCGTATCATTGTGACAAATCCTGAGGTGCTGGATGCCGGGCGGGCGACGGCCGGCAACCGTCTGCTCTTTCTGCCGAATCACTCGACCCATTGCGATCCAGAGATCATGATCGAGTGCCAGCGGCAGCTTGGTGTCAGATCGTTATTCATGGCTGCCTATGACATTTTCCTGCGCAGCCGCCTGGAGGCCTGGATCATTCAGCATTGCGGCGTTTTCTCGATCGATCGCGACGGCAGTGATCGCCGCGCCATAGCTGCTGCCATGGAAACGCTGACAGCTGGAAGCTTTGCTCTGACTATTTTTCCGGAAGGCAACGTACAGTTTACCAATGACCGCGTAGAAGCCTTCCTGCAAGGTGCTGCCTTCATCGCCTTGAAGGCGACGAGATCTCTTGATGAGGCGGGCGACATTCATGCTGTGCCGGTATCGATCAAGGCGACGCACGTCACCGATGCGAGACCGGCGATTTGCCAGCGACTCACTGAGATTGCCGTGACTGCAGGCACTGGGTTTGACCGGGATCGGGACTTTCAGAGGGAGCTTCGCCGCATCGGCATGATCGTTCTCCGTCGGGAACTTGAGCAGCACGATTATCCACTGCCGAAAGGCGCCGACGATGATCTGGGGACGGTGCTGCACGCGGTTGCAACCGCGATCGTTGAGGCACTCGAAGCTGAGATTTCACGGCAGCCGAAGCCACGCGATACGCTGGTCGACCGGATCCGTGCCATCCGTCGGCTCGTGCATGGGTGTTTGCTTGACCCGGACTTGGCCGATCAGCACGCGCAAGCGCATGTCTGGGCGCGACAGGCCATGCTGGCGTTCCGGGTGTCGAGCTACAGCGGCGACTATGTCGCGACGAAACCGACTGTCGATCGCGTCGGGGAGACGGTCGAGAAACTCATGGAGGACCAGACTTCGATCATGCCGCCGGCGTACGCCGAGCGGCATGCGTACGTCCGCCTGGGTACTCCGGTATCCTTGTCCGCATATCGTTCGGCGTTTGAGGATAGTCCCAGACAGGCGGTGCAGGTGTTGACGGACAAGTGGGAGGAGGCGGTGCAGACGGGGCTCGATGTGTTGAATGCAGAGCTGCAGACGCCCGGTGCCGAATTGTTCACTCCATGACTTTCGTCTGCGTGTCGGGGCTGATGTTCGGTGGGCGCAGGGGGCTGTGCGTACCCTCGTTCGGGGCGAGAAGGAAGTTCGCTTTTTCGGCGAACGTCGCGATCTCGAATTGCGTACGAATAATCATGTCATGACAATAGCGGCGGAGATCCTTCAACGTTTTGGGGTCGGTCCCGCTGCCGGCGATGCCGAGCAATGCTGCCTGGCCATGTTTCTGGCGCAGCTCGCTGATGTAATCGCAGTCGGGGCCGAGGGTCGGAATGTCGATAATTACCAGATTGAATGGCTCACTTTCGGAGTCGAGGATGTCATCTGCTTCGGTGGTGTCGGCAGCGGTGACAACCTCGTGTCCCTGCGTCGTCAGCACGTGAGCATAGAAGCTCCGCAGGTCCGCGTCTTCGTCGATCACCAAAATCCGATGGATGACTGGTTCAGCCATGTACTGTTACTCCCTCCTGGTGAACACATACAGACCTACTATGACAGTGGTCGGGAATCTGTGCACAGCAAGATCAGCGCAGCCCGAGTAGTCTTGTGGCCAGATCCCCGACGAAATAGCCGATGGCGGCAACGCCCAGTCCGACCACGAACATGTCGAAACCGCTGCGCCAGAGATTGCGGCCAGTGAAAAAACTGCGGGCAGCGCCGACGACGAAATGTGATATCATGGCCAACACAAATGCTGACCAGATTGCCAGATGTCCCTGGGAAATGAAAAACGGTATAACCGGGATAATTGCGCCGATGGCGGTTGCCACGCCAGTGATCCAGCCTTCGCGCACAGGCGTCCCGTATTCGTCGCCGAGGCGTAATTCCTCGCGGATCATTTCCTCGAGCGCCTTTTCCGGTGAAGCCATGATTTCTGAGGCGACCTGCTTTGCTCTTTCGGGCAGGAGGCCGCGGCTTTCGTACATCAGTGCCAGCTCTTCTTCTTCGATCTCCGGCATCAGCTCGATTTCTTTTTTCTCCATGGCGATTTCATGCATACGCACTTCCTGCGTACTTTTCGCTGCGAGATAGCTGGAAGAGCCCATGGACAGGGCGTCCGCGATGGCGCCGGCGAGACCGGTCAGCAGGATATACTTTGGATTGAGATCGGCGGCAAGGACGCCAGCAATCAACCCGGCGATCAATCCGAAGTTGGCGGTCAGTCCGTCATTAAATCCATAAACTATGTTAGCCATCGTGCCGCTTGATTCGATGCGGTGCCAGGGCTCGCCGTCAATATTGGCGATTTTCGCCAGGTCATCGGCATGCTTGGCGGAATCCCGGGCCAGTGTCAGCGCCGTGTCCGCTGCTTCACCGGGCTCGCTGCGGGCATGCATCTCGAGATAGGTCCGCACTTCCTGGCCCTCCTCATGCAGCAGCAGTTTGACGATGCTGTCGGGGCCAAAGCGTCGTGCCCACCAGGCCAGTACGCGGCTTCGTACAGTCGGGGTCGGCGGCGGTAGTTCGACATTCCTCTCGGCCAGCAGCCGCCCCCAAATCGCGGTATGGCGTTCCTCCATATTCGCCAGGCGGGCGTATAATCCCTTCGTATCGGCGTCGAGTTCTACGGCCGCCAATGTGTGGTACAGGTACGCGGCGTCTGCTTCATCCTGCCAGTGATGGCGCCATTCTCGGAGGTCATCTGCCATCAGTCAGCCCACCGTTTTTTGAAGCAGTAATTCTGCGCTGGCCATTTGACGAAATTCGTTGGTGCCGATCTGCAACGCCTGCTCCCGTAAAATGCCCGCGACGGGGTCCTGATAACAACACGGCTTGCCTTGCCATCGAGTACCTCCCAAATTGTCCTTGTTCGGTGTCGCCGCGCTTGCGGCGGTGAATTAATGCGTGCTGCCGAACCATTTTCCATTTTCTTGACGGTATGAAAGTTCAATTCGCCATAAAGAAGACGGTTTCAATCTACGGTACGTTACTGAGTTCGCAAATTGACTGCCCTCGGTTGGAGATAGTCCATTCGATACGGAAAGGTAGTGACAGCCGTTGTTGGCTCGGTCAGTTTGAATAGCTGTGGTCGTGCACATCCTGTGCTTCGGGGAATAGGGCAATCGTAAAGCCGGGCTATGATGCTTGGCAAGCAGGGATATTCTGAGGGATGCGGATGCTGTGGAATTATATCGGCTTCGACAGCTCGCGAATGACGGTGCAGGGGTTAGCCCGTCAGTTCGCTGTAGTGTTCGGAGTTTTTGCGATTATCGGTCTCTCCTGGCCATATCTGGTTCGATTGGTGAGCGAACGGGGGCGCATATCGCTGGCGTACGAAGACGGATTGGACGCCGGCGACCGCCTGCTGATTGAGTATCTCGAGCGCTCCCCGGATGCGACATGGGCTTGGTACACTCTGGTGAAGCAGCCGCGACCCGATGGTAGGGGACTGGACAAGTCCGAACTGCTGTCGAGAATAGAAACCTGTCCGGTAGTGCCGCCGGTTGTTTTGCGGGCCTGGTACTATCTGTACACGGACGGTGCCGAGCGCGCTTTGCGCGAACTCGATGGCGGCGGGGATGTCCGGATTCATCTGGCGCGAATCCGGATTTGCCTCGCTAACATGTCCTTGGAAGAGGCACTGGCTGCGGCAGAGGACGCTGTTGCTGCGCATCCCGACAGTGCGAAGACGCGTGCCTATGCGATCGATCTGCTGACCCAGTTCGGCCGTTTTGACGAGGCGCGCGCGTTGCTCGATGACGCTGCCTATGAGGTGCCCGGGATAGCGTACGCCAAGACCCGGCTCTATCTGCACACGGGCGACTATGTGCGTATGTCGATTGCGGTGGTGGTATATGAAGTAAGCAGTTACCCGCAGCGCGCGCCGACGGTGGTTGCGTCGCTGATCTGTGGCTTGGCCTGGCTGGTGTTTGTGCTGCACATGGGGCGAGTCTCGGCCTGGTCGGGAGGTGACAGGGGGGTCGCTGTCGTGGCCCTGCTCTGCGGTTTCTCCAGTGCAATTTTCTGTCTCATTCCGATCTGCCTGATGGAACCGTATTTTACTTTTCCTTCGGAGGACCCGGTCTACAATTTTATCTACTGTGTGATCGCCATCGGAATCAAGGAAGAGCTCGTCAAACTGTTGCTGGTGGTCCCGCTGCTGCCGTATCTGGTCCGGCAGCGAGACCGCCTGAAGATTCTGACGATCACCTCTATCGTTGGTCTAGGTTTCGCGATGAACGAGAACATCGGATATTTCCTTGGCGGCGGCAGTGTCGTTGTGTCACGATTCCTAACGGCGAATTTCTTTCACATGGTACTGACCGGCTACTGCGGCTATTACCTGGTTCGGGCCGTCCAGGGCGGCGGCGGGCATTGGAATGTCTTTGCGCTCCAGACGTTGCAGATGTCTGCGATCCACGGTCTTTACGATTTTCTGGTGACTATGGATGCCGTGCTGGAAGGGGTGAGTCTGTTTGCCATGACTGTTTATGTCTGGCTGTCCCAGGTTTATCTGAGGCTGATCCTGGAAAGCGATCGCGAGGTGGCGCGGAAACTGCCGCTGACACGGCTTTTTGTCGCGCTGATGGCGGTAGTCACAGGCATTGCATTTGTTCTGGGCACGGGCTATCTGCCGACGCGCGTGGCGCTTGAGAACACGGTTTTGGGGGCGGTTGGGGTGGGGGTGATCAGCATCATGTTCTTTCGTGAGTTCAAGGAACCGGTCCACTGATTGACGTGCTTGTCACTTCTTTATCGTCAGTTCACTTGTCATTCTTTGATCGGCTGCGTACTATAGGCGCTTTCGCAGTGCCGCTTATGCTGTCAGTCGACCTGCTGTCGGGCAATTTGTCAGGCCTGAAAGTTGATCACGCAGATTCAGGCTTTCGGGGGAGGGCATGAAGAACATTGATTGGGCGAATCTGGTAGTCGCCATTATGGATCGCCTGATCATTTCCCAGGCAGAACTGGCAACGCGCTGCAAGGTGGCGCAACAGACTGTATCGACGTGGAAGAAGGGCACGCGCACGCCCAGTGTTTTGGCACGCCGGCAGTTGATGGAATTTGCCGGCGCAGCCGAGCTGAACCTCATCTTCTTTAGCCGCAGCGTGGCGGACGGCGAAGAGTCCGGCTCCGGGGACGATGTCCCTGAACATGGGGGCCGGGTGGCAGGGACAATGGAGGAGGGCGCCGAATATTGCCCGCAGGCAACCGAATTTGTGACCGTTTTGCAGCAGTTGCCACCGAACATTGCCGAAGAGGTGCTGGAATACGCCCGCTTAAAGCTCGACTTGCATCGCCGTATGAACATCGAACCCAACCGGCATTGATTCGAGTAACCTTGACGTGTCGAGCGGCACGGAGCGCTGGACTGATCGCGCTTTCGGCCTCGATCGTTGCCATGAACCGCTCACGAATCGTCATTTCATCGCTCTGATCTGCTTGCATTCCGATCCAGCCTCATAAAGGAATCCGACTGTCATTCTGTCATCTCTATGACTATGCGTCGTGGATTCTCCCGGGCCACACAGTAAATTGATTAAAAATGAATGCATAGAGGTTTAGTCATGCCCGACAACAATGCGACAATTACTGCCTTGCGCGAGGCTCTGGAAATTTCACCGGACAACGTACCGTTGCGGTGTCATCTGGGAGAGACTCTGCTGGCCGACAACGACATCGAAAGCGCCGAGACAGAGTTCCGCAAAGTGCTGAGTTTTGACCCGCGATCGGACCGGGCGAAGTTGGGGCTCAGCCGCGCCTACGGTGCACAGGGAAAGAATAGTGCGGCTCTGGTCATCGTCGAGGACCTGGCGGCAGCGCCCGATGCCCCTGCCATGGTGCTGGTGACCTGTGCGGAAATTTTTCTGAAAAACAACATGCGCGACGATGCTCTGGCTACCTATAGACGGGCGCTTGATCGCGACCCCGGCGTTGCCGACAGTATTCTGGCGGCTCGGCTCGGGATCGCCCCGAAAACCCGCCCCGGGGATATCTGGGAAGATGACTTAGAAAAAGTAGAGGAAGACAGTGACAGCTTTATCGTCGGCGGCCGCCGGCGGCAAAGTGCGGAAGGCGACGACGAGGACATGTTCACGGAGACCGAGCGGCCGGATATAGACTTTTCCGCTGTCGGCGGCATGGAAGACGTCAAAGACGAGATCCGCCTGAAGATTATTCTGCCGATGAGTAACAAGGAGCTATACGCCACTTACGGCAAGAAGGCCGGCGGAGGAATTCTCCTGTATGGCCCGCCGGGTTGCGGCAAGACGCACATCGCTCGAGCTACTGCCGGTGAAGTCAAGGCCGGGTTCATGTCGATCGGCCTCAACGATGTGCTCGACATGTGGATTGGCCGCAGTGAAGAAAAGCTGCACGCGGTCTTCGAACAGGCCCGTAACAACACACCATGCGTCCTGTTTTTCGATGAGGTCGATGCACTTGGTGCCAGCCGCAGCGATATCCGCTCGGGTACCGGCGGTCGTCATTTGATCAACCAGTTTCTGGCGGAGCTCGATGGCGTCGACAGCAACAACGAAGGCGTTCTGATCCTCGCCGCTACCAATGCACCCTGGCACGTCGACAGCGCCTTTCGACGGCCCGGTCGGTTTGACCGCGTTATTTTCGTGCCGCCTCCCGACAACCTGGCACGCGAAGAGATCCTGAGCCTGCAGCTCCACGGTAAGCCGGTCGATGATGTTGATTGCAAAAAGGTTGCCCGGAAACTGGCTGATTTCTCCGGTGCCGACATCGCTGGGATCGTCGACGTAGCCGTTGAGGATAAGCTGCGCGTTGCGATGCAGTCCGGGGTGCCGGTGCCGATCACCACGGGGGATCTGCTCAAGGCCTCGGGCAAGCTTAAGCCGACGACCAAGGACTGGCTTGCTTCGGCGCGTAACTACGCCCTGTACTCGAACGAGTCCGGTCTTTACGACGACGTACTCACCTATCTGAAGATCAGAAAGTAATGGCGTGGCGGAACAATAAGACTTTGCCCCACCGCCATTCCGCCACACCACCCCTCTCATGAGTGAACATCTGCAACGGGCCCAACTGTTGATTGATCAGGGGCGCTATGACGACGCCTGCAAGGTGCTCATGGTAGCGCTTGCGGAGACGCCGGATCATCCGGACGTCCATCTGCTGCTGGCTTTCTGCATGAGTGAGAAAGACGATCATGCCAAGGCTATTGAGCATGCGGAGTCGGCAATCGCGCGACAGCCCGAGTACGCCTATGCCCATTATGCCTATGCCAGTGTGCTGCTGGGGGCCGGCAAGCAGCGTCAGGCGCTGGCGCCGGCTATGGAGTCCGTGCGCTTGGAGACCGACAATCCGACCAACCACGGGATCGTTGCCGTCGTGCACATGATGCTCAGGAACTGGCGTGAGGCCTGCGAGGCCGCCGAGGCGGGACTGCGCCTCGACCCGCAGAACGGCGGTTGCCTGAACGTCCGGGCAATCGCTTTGCGCTCACTCGGGCTGACCGATGAATCCGGGCTGTCGATCGATTCCGCCCTCAGCCGTGACCCGGAGGATTCGTGGTCGCATGCGAACAAAGGGTGGAACGAACTGCATACCGGCGAGGCCCACAGTGCTGTCGACAGCTTCAAGGAAGCTCTGCGTCTCGATCCGAATTCGGAGTGGGCGCGCGCCGGCCTGGTCGAAGCACTCAAGGCACGCAACCCGGTGTACGCCTGCATCCTGCGCTATTTCCTGTGGATGTCGAAGCTCAAGCCTCGGGTGCAGATCGGACTGATCATCGGCGCAGTCGTCGGTGTCCAGCTCATAATGTACATCTCGCAGGCAGTGCCGGCGCTGGCGCTGGTCGGTCAGATTCTGGTGTTCATTTACATCCTGTTTGTCTTGACGAGCTGGTGTGCCGTGCCGTTTTTCAATCTGCTGCTGCGTTTCCATCACGAGGGCCGGCACGCCCTGAACGGCCGGGAGCGTCGCTCTGCCACCTGCCTCGGCATAGTACTGCTGTTGATTATAACAATGGATTTGTTTTTCATCAGCCAGGGCGTGTTCGACCTGTGGTTTCTGCTGTTCCCGGTGCTCCTCGTATTCCCGACCGTGACCGCCTGTCGCGCTCGTCCGATAGGCCCGAAGGTGCTGACTACACTCTATACATTGGCCGCGTCCGTATTGTTGATCGGGGCCCTTTTCGGTGGGCGCGTGGACTGGCTCAATCCCTACATCTGGATGTGTGTGCTGTCGACCTGGTTTGTCAATCTTGTACCGACTCACGACTGATGCACTGTGTCGCAAAGGGCAAGTGAACTTCACCTGGAGCGTTGAAGATGACTAAAGAGGAAGCGCTTGCTGCACTTGCCGGTATCCATACCCCGATCGTTTGCGATGCGGTTGAGAAATACGATCTACGGCCGCGCACAGACGGGCTGATGGACACGTCCATCAGGTCGCTGCTGCGCGGGCTCGGTCCGATGGTGGGATATGCCACGACCGCCAAGATCGCCGGCGAATACCCGGCGGCCGAGGTCGGCTCGCTGCTGGTGTATCCGGGCGATCTGCTGCACGGCCACGAACCCGGTGTGATGGTGATTCCAAGCGAGATCGAGTTGACGGAGCTGGTTACCTTTATTGCTAAATTCCTGGCATCGGAAAAGACGGTCATTGACTACTGCAAGGGGCCGGACTGCGAGGTTGACCAGCTCATGGCGCTTATTCAGCAGCATGCTGAACGCACGGAGCGAAGATAGGATAAACGGTCTTGCACTGTTCGAGATCCCCGACAGGAAAGCGCCATGCCATGGAGATGCTGTATTGCCATGACACACGCGCTGTTGTAAGTTATGCGCGTTGTCAGAGTTCATGACTCCCGGGTATTCCAATGATTTTTCTTTACCGCTGCTGTTCCCTCGTAACCACCGTTTTTTTTGTACTCTTATTCGTCGTTCGTCCGGCTGCCGGAAAAGCCGACCCCGCGTCGATCGAGGCCATCGAAAAGCACATTGCCCGACTGCAGGGGCGCATCGACAAGGCGCGTGTCGATACACAGCCGGAAGCCTTGAGCCTGCAGGTGGCGCAGCAGTTCATCGAGCACATCGGCTGGGACATTGCCAATCGCAAGGACCTGGCGAAGGCGCTCGCTGCGTCGCACCTTTCCGATGCCGAGGCCGTGGCGCAGGCGGGGGCGTTGCCGGAACGCCAGGGCCTGCAGGTTATTGGCCTGCTGGTGGATGCACTCAATCGCCTTGATGCTCTCAAAGAGCGCAAGAGTTTGCGGCGTACGCCCGGTCCTGTCGACTGGCAGGAGTTGACGATTCGGGAGCACACCTTCCGCAGCGGTGACCGGATCGTCTTTCCCGGCGGCTTCGGAGAGATTCCCGATGCCGACGATCTCGGAGCGGTGGCGGCGCTCGGCGGCGCCTTCGCCGCCGGCCGGGCAGCTCCCGATGGTGTCATCAAAACGGACGGTGATGTCAACAGCCGCACGATCAGGCAGGTTCAGAAACATTTCGAACGCACACGCGCTGTGGGGATGCAAAGCGAACTGACCCTGTCGCACCTGACGAAGACTGGTGTCGGCAAGCGCTACGGCGGTATCCGCGATGTCAAGTACGGCGGCGTTCAGTACGACATCGACCACCCGGATGTGCGGCGCATGTGGAAACGCGTGATCGAGACGGTTGCGCCTAAAGCCGCGCTGGCCGGGAAATTCTTCGCCTGGCGCCTGGTTGAACGTCCCGCCTTCCCGACAGACACGAAGGTGTCGACCCACACGATCGCGAAGTACAGCGCCTGGCTGCTGGAACGTCACAGCGGTATCGTCGCGCTTAACGAGCACTGGGGCACAACGCATGCATCGTTTGATGTAATCACTGCACCCGGCAAGAAAGCGGCTGCTGGCGAGTGGCATGACTGGTGTGTGTTCAACCGGTGGCGCGTCGATCAGTGGCTGGCAATGCTGCAGGATCTCTGCCGGACGTATCTGGATTCTGCGGTGGCCTATCCGATGCTTGGTGAGATCATCGGGTTGCCGGCTGCCGGCAACCGGCCGCAGGATGGCCATGCAGTCAGTGGCATTGATCTGGAGTCGATGGCGACCGCTTTCCCGATGGTCGCTTTCAGTGCCCCTACACCGGCGCTGCCGGATGGTCCCTGGGTCTTCGACTGGCGTGCGAGCGCCATGACGTTTGACCTCATGCGGTCGATCGCCCCCGAGACTTTGCTGCTGGCGACGAATTGGCGTGGATTGGGTGCGGGTGAACAGCGGCATCCGGAACTGGCCGCCGGACACATCCGTTGTGCCTTGTGGATGCTGCACCTGCACGGCGCCGGTGGCTCACAGGCGGCGGGTTGGTTGCGGGCCGAGTCGAAGCCGGTCAAATCCGGTGCCGAAGATTTCCACGCCAGCATCCTGACGCAGCCGCGAATGCTGGATGAATACGCCCGGACCGTGTACGCAATAAATGCCTGGGCGTCGATCATCGACAGCGTCGCCCGGGCGCCGTCAGCCATCCACGTCTTGTACTCGCCGGCGGCGGCGGCGCAAAGCGGTGACCATATGTTGACGTTGCTCGAGACATACGAGTCACTGCTTGCACTCGGCGGCGGTGTGTCGTTCATCAGTGAATCGATGCTCGAGACGGGAGTTCCCGAGAGTTGCCGATGGTTGGTCGTGCCAGCGGTTGACTACATTGGCGAAACAGCACTCGGGCAACTGCGCGGGTTCGCCGGAAACGGCGGGCATGTGTCGCTGGTCGGTGATTGCCTGACGCACGACCTGCACGGTCGAGCGCATGATGCGGCGGCGATCGCATGGTCTGCCGAGCAGCATCGGCTGGCATCCGGGGCCGCTCCTACGTTGTTTCCGGCGTTCGCAGCGCGAGCTGGCGAGATCCGCGCAAGGACGCCGTTGTCGTGCATTACGGCCGATGGCAAATCGCTGGCTGGACTTGTGTGGCGGCAGATTCCCTGGAACGGGGGTATTCTCACGGCTATTACCAATCCGCGTCGGGAAACTGTGCCGGTGGCTTTCAAGCTGGGCGATCGCCTGCTCAGTTCATCGTATGACCTGATCGATGGTGGCAAGCGGGACATGAAGAAATTTCATTTGGAGCCGTATGCAGTGCATCTGTTCTACTTCGGCAGCGATGAGAACCGCAAGGCTGTGGCAGAATCACTGGCCCACAGCAATCCGGGGCGTGCCGTCGTGCGCGCGCTGCGCCGTCAACACAAGCAGGCGGTTGCAGCCGATGCTGCCAAAGCTGCGGCCAACCTTTTGCAGCCGACGTCATCGATGGACTTTGATCCGCCGCGTAAGCTCGTTATGCTCGGCTGTCGCTATGCGTTCCTGTCCTCACAGAAGCGGGATCTGGACAATCGCGTCCGCCGCGGCGACGAAAGCGGCCGGACAAGACGCTTGCAGGCGCATTACCGTGAACGGAACTATGGTCTGTCGACGATCGTTAAGAGCGAAGCGGAGAAGCACATCGGGCGCATGCGGGGGTGGCTGAAGGCCGCGGCGCGCCGGGTCGATCGTCTGGAGAAGAGCGATGATCCCGACCCGGACGAACTGGCGACAGCGCGGTTGGAAAAGCAACGACAAGAGTTGCTCTATGATGCCTTTCGTGGTGACCTGAATCCCGCCGTGGGTGCCGGCAGGAATTCTGTGCATTCACTAAAAAGCCGCAACACGCCAAAACTGTTGGGGCGCACGCTTGGCGGCGAGTTCTATAGCACGTCGGCCAAGCTCGGGAAGAAATACATCGTCGTGACGTTCTGGTCGAGCAAGTCGCCGGCATCGATTGCGGCGGTGCGTACGTTGGGTCGGGTGTCGCGAAAACTTGATGGTGAAAAGGTCGATGTCGTGGCAATCAATATCGGTGATGACCGCCGGCTCATTCTCGATTCTTTCGAGACATTGCCAGAGAATGTCATCCTGCTGCAGGCATTAAAGCCGGAGAAAAAGCCGAATGCGAAGAAAGAACCGAAGACGATGATCGACACCTGCAAACTGAAGATTTTGCCGACGTCGTTGGTGATCGATAACTCCGGTACGACCAAGCTGGTGCTTGTCGGCAATGAACGTGACAACGCCAAGCGCCTGATCATGCGCGTGGAGTTGTTGATCTACGACGACGAGACAGCTGATAATTAGGGAGTGAACCCATCCAAATGACCGTTCCGGTACATGTGATTGCGGGGTTTCTTGGATCCGGCAAGACAACGCTGCTGAACTACCTGCTCCACCATGTGCCGACGGGATTGCGGCCGGCGATCATTGTCAATGATTTCGGCCGGGTGGCGATTGACGGCAAGCTTGTCGAAGGCGACGCTTTGGCCATGATCGAGCTGGCATCCGGCTGCATCTGCTGTTCGCTGCAAGGCGCACTGATCGATGGTCTGGCCGAGCTGGTGGAAGAGCAAGCGCCGGATGTCATCCTCATCGAGTCCGCCGGCATCGCGCAGCCTGCCGAGCTGCCGCCGGTGTTTGATTACACCGACCTGTCGAACTTGGTTGACCTTGGCAATGTCGTGTGCGTCGTTGATGCAACGACCTTCAGCCGGTACGCCCAGCAGATGCCGATGCTTCGCCTGCAGGTGGAGCAGGCGAATACGATCGTGTTGAATAAAGTTGCCGATGCGTCGCCGGATACCCTGGTGGAAGTAAGGCAGCGACTCGAATATCAGGTGCAGCCGGGAGCAGTCATTGTCGACAGTAATTTTGGCGAGCTCGATGTCGGCCTGATCTACGATCAACGGCCGATCTATTTTGTGCAGCGGCCGTCTGCAGGTGTCGTGCCGGATCACGGTTTTCACAGTCACACGGTTGAAGATAGCGTGGCAACCTATGACTGCGAACGCCTATGCATCTGGCTGGATACTCTGGTCGGACATGTTGAGCGTGCGAAGGGGATGTTACGTACGAGCGCTGGCATGAAGCTAGTCCAACTCACGCCGGGCGCCGTCGAGGTGTCCGACTGGCATGGTCCGCCGGTGTCGTCGAGAATTGTCTTCATCGGTCGGGAACTGGAGGGTGTGCGGCTCGAAGAGGTGCTGCAGGGGCTGTCCGTATAGTTCCTCTCGAGACCCTGTATCCTTGATGGCGTCGTGGGGACGCGCCCGATGATATTTGCATCTTGTCCTGTTTTGCGTATTGTCCGACCCATGCAACAATCACGCTGCAACTATACGGATCTTCAGTCGCTCGCCAGCAGACTGTTCGAATGGCGGGGCTGTCGGAGGATAAGGCACCGTCACCGCTGGTCGTCTCCGCCCCGCCTGTACTGGCGTCGTTGCAGCGTTGCTGTGACGATGCCGGCTTTATCTTTTCTGAAGTGCCGGGGTGATCGATGAGCCGCCCGGACGAGGATGCCAGACGCGCTTACTGGACGGCATCGCTGGATGCTGCCAACGATCTCATGGAGCAGGTCATCGCCTATCGATACGAAGAGTCCGGCGAAGTGCTGGGCTCGATTCCTGATGCCATGACCGCGGCTGGGGTCGAGGTGCAGTTTTCCGACAGCCGCCTGGCCGACGAATTTGATCGGCTGTTTTATATCCGCGAGGGACTGTTGCCGTACCTCATTAATGCCGCCCGTGAAATGAACGAGCATGGCTGGATCTTGAAAATTGAGGATGGCTTTCGCACACAGGAAATGCAGACTCGTCTGGGGCACGCGCCGCGGACGTTCGATCAGGTTGTCCGGATGTGCGTCTGGGAGTGTCACGGCGAGGTGCCGCCACTCGATCTTCTGTTTAAACGCGCCCGCGCGATGGTGGCGCAGAACCCGGTCTGCGGGACCCACACGCAGGGTGCTGCTGTCGATATTTCCGTTTACCGTCGGAATGACGGATCGGAGCTTTGTCGCGGCAAGCCGTATCTGGAAATGAGTGAAATCACGCCGATGAAGTCGCCCTTTATCACGGCAGAGGAGCGTATGAACCGTGAGCAGATCACTGAGGTCATGGAGCGCCATGGGTTCATGCATTACCCAGGTGAATTCTGGCATTACAATCAGGGCGATGTACTCTACCAACTTCTTGTCAAATCCGACTCTCCCGGCCGTTATGGTCCGGTGCATTGGGATATGGCGGCCAACACGATCGCGCCGTATGATGATCCGTACGGGCGTTTGACCGATGAAGCGAAATTGGAATCTCTCCTGCATGAGGCACTGGCACGAATTGCCTGATCGGGCAGAGGCGCATCGTGTCATATCGACTGAATACGCAATCATAACCAGAGACCTATATCATGGCTGACAAACATCTCGTATTCGTAACAGCATTCGCAACCGGTGACGACGGTGCTATTCACGCTTTTCGTCTGGATGCCGGCAGCGGTGCCCTCGAGCCGTTGCATCGTACAGGCGATCTTGACAATGCGTTTTTCATCGCTCTTTCGCCCGACAGAAAATACCTGTATGCCACATTGTCGAACGGTAGTTTCGATGATGTGGAAGGTCATGCCGCGGCTTTCGAAATCGTTGATGACAGCGGCGAATTGAAGGAGTTGAATCGTCAGTCGTCGAAAGGCCTGGCGACGTGTTACATCCAGGTTGATCCAACCGGCAAGGCCGTCGTTATTGCGAACTACACGAGCGGCAATGTTGCTTCGTATCCGGTGCAGACCGACGGGGCGCTGGGAGAAATGGAATCGTTTTTTCGGCACGAAGGTGCCAGCCTGGTCGATGCTGCACGGCAGGAGGCGGCGCACGCGCATTGCGCCGAGATCAGCCCCGACGGCAACTACATGTACTCCTGTGATCTGGGGACCGACCAGATTCGCTGCTATCGTCTCGATGCTGCGACTGCGACTCTGACGCCCAGTCTACAGCCGTACGTCCGCACTGTCGGCGGCGGTGGGCCGCGGCATTTTACTTTCCACCCCAACGGTCGCTTTGCTTACGCGAACAATGAGCTGGAAAACTCTGTCAACGTCTTCAGTTACTGTGCCGATACGGGCATTCTCATCGAACGCCAAGTGATTTCTTCGTTGCCCGACGACTTCGACGGTGAGAGCTATACCGCCGATATCAAGATCTCCCCGTGCGGTTCCTGGCTATACTGCACCAATCGCCTGCACGACAGTATTGCAGTCTACAGCATCGGCGAGGATGGTTGTCTCACCCTGGTGGAGATCGTTTCGGGGCGGGGCAACTACACCCAGAATCTGGCGATCACGCCGGACGGCGGCATTCTCCTCGCAGCGAACATCGATAGTGAAAATTACGGTGGCGCCAACCTCGTGGCATTCCGTATCGATGGTGACACCGGCCGCTTGACAGCTGTGGGTGAAGCGATCCCGCTGCCCCATCCTTCATGCATCATGATCGTGTGAGGGGAGGGGAGATGGATCAAGGGCAATGCCGAAGCCCTGGCAACTGATGAATACAGAATTCGAGTGCTGAACTCAGCGCCGCACGCCTTCCCACAGGCGCAGTTTTATTTTTTTGTATTCGGTGATATCACTGAGTTCGTGCCATTCGTAGAATCGTGATACCGGCATACGGTGGCGGCCGATGACGTAGACTTTTTTGGCAAGGTAAGGGTTTTTCTTTTTGATCTCGGCGATGTCGTTGATCCGGACGACCCGGGGGTGCAGGCCGGCGACGACGACCTCGCGGGCGAGTTCGAGAAGTTCCTTGCGGAAATCGACACTCCCGATCAGGCCCTGCTCGTGGCGTTTCTTGAGCTTCTCGAGGCGTTCGCCCAACTCCGTGAACCGCGGGTCGCCGAGGCGCTCGACCTCGCGGGTGAGTTCGAGAAGTTCCTTGAGGAAATCGACACTCCCAATCAGGCCCTGCTCGGGGCGTTGCTTGAGCTTCTCGAGGCGTTCGCCCAACTCCGTGAACCGCGGGTCGCCGAGGCGCTCGAGGTAGTAGCACTCGGATGGATAGATGTCGTGGCCCGGTATGAGTTCGTAAACCGTGACGCCGGGCAGCAGGTATTTAGAAAAATTTTCGGCAAAGTTTCGGCTGTGGCTTTTTTTGTGGCGGTTGTAGACCTGGAAACTGCCGACGGCGGTGAGTTGTACGGCCATCACGGATCCGGCAACCAGCAGCCAGACGGGTGCTTTGCGACGGTTAAGCCAGACGGCGGTGACAATGCCGGCGGCGGCGAGCATACATCCACCGGTGACCAGAATCATCGGTGTCGGGACCTGCCAGGTACTCACCTTCAGGACACCGGTCACAGCCGTGGCGATAATGCCGGCAACAGCGATACCGGACAACGCCAGGGGCAGCATGCGCAGTTGGCGGCTGTAGCGGCGGATCAGCAGCTCGTAGTTCATACCCAGCAGGATCGCTACCGGTCCGATCAGTGGCAGCAGCACCTTCGCGTCACTGGCAGGAATGATCCAGAAAAAATAGAACAGCGAGTAGATGATAGTTCGCAGATATTGGCATAGCACCGGATTCTTCTCGAGTGGGTGGAAGGCCGCACAGAATCCCGGCCACGCGAGGAAGGCCCAGGGTACGAAGCCGATCACCGCGCGCAGCGGAAATTCGATGACCCGGCGCAGGTAGCCGACCGCATGCTCAGCCGGCGTAAACTCCTGAAACACCCGCACGACCTCTTCTTCGCCCCACTGTACCAGCTGCGGCCAACAGATCATGCCGACAACCAGAACTGCCAGCGGAAACAGATGCTCCGGTTTCCAGAGACGCCGGATGACCTTCAGCGGCTGCCGCATAAGCAACAGCGGGAAATAGAAGAAGAACAGTGCTTGGATTCCACCTGTAAACAGGGCACATACCAGCAGCAGATGTGCAGTGCTCCAGGCGTACATCCAGCGCTTGCGCTCGCGACTGAGAAGGTAAAACGAGATCCAGGCGGCATTGATGAAGAGGGCGAACAGCATGTCGTTCTCGGCGACGACGCCGATGCGAATGGCCGCCAGGCTCGAACACACTGCAGCACCTGTGGCGAGCGCCCCGCAGCCGGGAGCCACGCGACGCACGGTAAACATGCAGATCAATGCCAGTAGCAGGGTGGGCAAGATGCCGACCAGCCGTATGGTGATTTCGTTCAGCCCCACGGCCATGTCTATCAAACTCAACACCCAGGCGCACATGGGCTCAACCAGAATGGCGGAACCCTGGAAATGCGGTGTCACGAAATCGTTGTTCTGCTGCATCTCCTGGGCGATCGTCGCGTACAGCGCTTCTTCGTGCGACAGTTCGGGCAGGAACATCGCGGGCACGGAAAGCAGCAGGAACGCGCCGATCAGGAGCGTGACTTGCGTTGGGGAGGCACCGGATTCGGTGTGCATGGGGGAATCCTGGCAGGACTACTCGGGATTTTTGCCGGAAACCGGCAGGCAGTGCGGGGTATTTTGCGTGACAAAAAGATGCATCTAACTTACCGACGTGCAGTTGGCATATCAACAATTGCATTAGGATTTGTCGTTGCACGGTGGGGATTTCCTGCTATGTTTAGACGTCGCTGCTCACCACCGCTTAGCCGACTGAATGGACAGGGGGCGTGGTTTTTTAAGGGTCAGAGTTCCGAAGTGCGAATTCATCCGTTACGTTTTATTCGTCTGTTGCCGGGTTTTCTTTTGAAACGAACTGCGATTTGTCGGGGGCTATTTTCGGGGTTGTCATGGTAGAACTGGATTTTTCCAAATCAGAAGACGGCCTGATTCCGGCCATCGCACAGGATTGCGAAACGGGCGAAGTGTTGATGCTTGCCTTCATCAACGATCAGGCCTGGCAGCATACCCTGGAAACCGGAAATGCCACCTACTGGTCACGTTCGCGCGGCAAATTGTGGGTCAAAGGCGAAAGCTCAGGTAACGTGCAAAAGATCAAGGAAATCCTTGTCGACTGCGACGCTGATGCCGTGGTTTACAAGATCGAGCAGATCGGTGGCGCTGCCTGCCATACCGGCTACCGGACCTGCTTCTATCGCCGTGTTGACGGGGAGGACCTGGACGCTGTCGGCGATCCGGTATTTGACCCCGATGAAGTGTATGGTAAATAGTTCTTGAATGAAAGGTGGCCAGCGGCCACCGTCAAATGGGAAACAGATTTCATGGATAAACTGCAACTGGGCATTCCCAAAGGCAGTCTGCAGGACAGTACAGTTGAGATGTTCGGCAAGGCGGGTTATCGCATCACCGTCAGTTCGCGCTCGTACTATCCCAGCATCGACGACCCGGAGATCGAGTGCACATTGATCCGGGCACAGGAGATGGCACGGTACGTCGATGAAGGCATTCTGGATGCCGGACTCACCGGCCATGACTGGGTGGTTGAATCCGGCGCCGAAGTCGTCGAAGTCGCGGAGCTCGTCTATGGTAAGGTTGGCCGCCGGCCGTTGCGTTGGGTGTTGGCAGTGCCGGAGGACTCGCCGATCAGCGGCCCGCAGGATCTGCAGGGAAAGCGTATTGCCACCGAAGCGGTCGGCATGACCGAGCGCTACCTGGCCGAACACAACGTCGAAGCCAACATCGAATTCAGCTGGGGTGCGACCGAGGTGAAGCCGCCGCGTTTGGCCGACGCCATTGTCGAGATCACGGAGACCGGCTCGTCACTGCGCGCCAACAACCTCAAGATTATTGACACATTGTGTACATCGACGACCCGGTTGATCGCCAACGAGGCTGCCTGGAAAGACAAGTTCAAATCGCGCAAGATCAAGCGCCTGTCGATGCTGCTGCAAGCCGTGCTGAATGCGGAAAGCCGCGTTGGCCTCATGCTCAACGTGCGCAAGAGCGATATCAAGAAAGTCCTCGATATGCTGCCGGCCCTGCGGCGCCCGACCGTGTCGCCTCTGGTCGACGAGGATTGGGTGGCCCTGACCACGGTCGTCGACGAGTATGTGGTGCGGGAGCAAATCCCGAACCTGAAAGAAGCCGGGGCTGAGGGGATTGTCGAATATCCACTCAATAAAATAGTCGAGTGACACCATGAACAGCAACCTGTTCTTTGGCGGAATTCTGTGTACTCTCATTGCCTGCCTGCTCATCGGTTGCGGCAAAGCGACGGCGCCTTCCGAGTCCGCCGATGAGCCACAATTGAACCAGGCGACAGAGGGGGCAGGGACGCAAACGGCCGAAAAACCTACGAAATACCACTATGTGATCGAAGTCGAAGTAGCCAAAAACCTGAGTGGGTCGATGACGATCGTCGATGACCCGGACGTCGGCGGTGGCAAGTTTGTGCATATACCTGCGAGGGACAAGGACGCTGAACCCACCGGTCGCCTTGAAGTCACACTGGACTTGCCGGTGAAGAGGGAAGCCTATTTCTGGTTCCGCACCTTGTGGAAGAGCGAATGCAACAACTCTGTGTTTCTGCAGGTGCCGGGACGGCCGAGGATTGAAGTTGGCGAAGACGGCAACTACAAGCGCTGGCACTGGGTCAGGGTCCCCGGCACTGTGCCGTTGGAGGATGGCAGACAGAAAATTGTGATTAGCGAACGTGAAGACGACGTGGGTATCGATCAGATCGTGGTGACGACTAATGGACGATTCGTCCCCGTCGAGATCGAAGAATAAAGGAATCTGAACCCTCAGGGCCATGCCGAAAACAAAACACAACTACGACGAAAGCAAACTCAAGAAACTCAGTTCCCTCGAGCATATTCGTCTGCGCCCCGGCATGTATATCGGCCGCATGGGTAACGGCAATCACACGGACGACGGCATCTACGTGCTGTTTAAGGAAGTGGTCGACAACGGCATCGACGAGTACATCATGGGCTACGGCAAGAAGATCGAGGTCAGAGTCGAGGACAACGCCGTTGAAGTCCGGGACTACGGGCGGGGTATCCCGCAGGGCAAGCTGGTGGAGTGTGTCACGGAGATCAATTTCGGCGGGAAGTTCAACGACGACGTTTTCCAATTTTCGGTCGGCATGAATGGCGTCGGCCTCAAGGCGGTCAATGGGTTGTCATCGGATTTTGTCGTGACTTCTTACCGCGACGGTAAGTTCAAGCGTGCGACTTTCGCAAACGGCAAGCTGAAGGACCAGACGCGCGGTAAGACCTCGGAAGAAGACGGCACCAGCGTGCGTTTCGTGCCAGACCTCAAGTTGTTCCCGAAGTACAAGTTCAACCCCAATTTCATCAACCGGCGATTGTGGAACTATGCGTACCTCAACAGCGGTCTGTCCCTGCATCTGGACGGTAAGCGCATCTACTCGCGCAACGGGTTGTTCGACCTGCTGTCGGAAAAGATCGAAGGTGATTCGCTGTATGAAATCGTGCATCACCGCGAAGTGATGATGGAGTTCGCGTTTTGCCACACCAGCAATTTCGGGGAGAATTACTATTCCTTCGTCAACGGCCAATACACCAACGACGGGGGTACGCACCAATCTGGTTTCCGCGAGGGCATACTCAAGGGAGTTTCGGAATACGCCCGCAAATCGCTCGAAGGCGATGATGTGCGCAACGGCATCTTCGGCGCCATTTCCATTAAGCTCAAGGAACCGATCTTCGAGTCGCAGACGAAGAACAAACTCGGCAACACCGAAATCCGTACAACCCTGGTGAAGAAGGTCAAGGACGCTGTGGCCAAGTATCTGTTCCAGCACAAGGACGTAGCCGACATTCTGATGGAGAAGGTCTCGCAGAACGAGAAGATGCGCAAGGAGATCCAGGCGGTCAAGAGGGCGAGCAAGGAAAAGGCGAAGAAGCTGTCGCTGAAGATTCCCAAGTTGCGTGACAGTAAGTATCACCTGAGTGATCAGTCGAAGCACGGCACCGAAACCATGATTTTCCTGGCAGAGGGTGACTCTGCTGTCGGCCCTATGATCAGTAGTCGCGACGTTCATCGGCAAGCTATTTTTCCACTCAAGGGCAAGCCGCTTAACTGTTATGGAAAAAAACGGGATCTGATCATCAGTAACGACGAGTTCTACTGCATCATGCGCGCGCTTAACATCGAGGACGGTCTCGAGGGGTTGCGCTATGAAAAAGTCATCATAGCCACTGATGCCGATGACGACGGCATGCACATTCGAAACCTGCTGCTGACGTACTTTCTCTATTACTTCAAAGAGTTGATCATGTCCGATCACCTCTACATCCTCGAGACGCCGCTGTTCAAGGTGCGAGACAAGAAGTCAACAGTTTATTGCTACGACGAGGAAGAACGTGTTCAATCGCTGGAGACGTTTCGCGGTAAGCCGGAGATCACGCGTTTTAAAGGACTCGGAGAAATCTCGCCGAAAGAATTCGGACAGTTCATCGGTGAAGATATGCGCCTGACGAAAGTGTCGATCGACAAAGTCCACGAAGTCGGCGAACTGCTCGAATTTTTCATGGGCAGCAATACCCCGGAGCGCCGCGAATTCATTATGCAGAACTTGATTTGAGGAACCATGGGAAAGGAAGAACAACTTCTGCTTGAACTGAACGAATCCGACGGCATGCCAGAAGAACAGGAAGCCGAAGAAAGTCCGGAGTCCCCGGAAGAGATTGAACAGCTTGACGGCGGCGGTGACGGCGGCGGTGACGACGGCGGTGACGGCGGCGGTGACGACGGCGGTGACGACGGCGGTGACGATGCTGCCGCCTCATCCGAGCCCAGCGCGCTGCGGCAGATGATGTCGCAGTACTTCATGGAGTACGCTTCCTACGTCATCAAAGACCGTGCTATCCCGGACATCGACGACGGTCTCAAGCCGGTGCAGCGGCGTATCCTGCATTCGCTGCAGGAGATGGATGACGGCAAGTACCACAAGGTTGCCAACATCGTCGGCAACACCATGAAGTACCATCCACACGGCGACACGTCGATTTACAACGCGCTGGTCCATGTTGCCAACAAAGAATTCTTCATCGACCGCCAGGGGAATTTCGGTAACATCTACACCGGCGACGTTGCGTCTGCGGCGCGGTACATCGAGTGCCGTCTTTCGTTGTTGGCCAAGGAAGTTCTGTTCAACAAGGAAGTCACCGAATTTGTAGATACTTACGATGGTCGCAACGTCGAACCTGTCGTTTTGCCGGCCAAAATCCCGTTACTCTTGCTGCAGGGGGCCGAGGGTATCGCCGTTGGTATGTCCACGCGGGTTCTGCCGCACAATTTCAACGAAGTTTTGAAGGCGCAGATCAGCATCCTGCGTAAACGAAAATTCGCGATTTATCCGGATTTTCTCCACGGCGGTTCGATGGACGTCTCCGAATACGAGGACGGATTGGGCAAGATTCGGTTGAGAGCCACCATCGAGATTGCGAGTGAAAAAAAGCTGATCATCCGCGAGATCCCTGCGACGACGACGACGGAAGGGTTGATTGCGACGATCGAGGATGCAGTGAACAAGGGCAAGCTCAAGATCTCCTCGATCAACGATTATACCGCAGAAACGGTCGAGATAGAAATCAACCTGCCCCGCAATGTCTATGCTGACCGCACCGTCCAGGCCTTGTACGCCTATACCGACTGTCAGGTATCGATCTCCTGCAACTGCCTGGTTATCCAGGATAATATGCCGGTGAAATTGCCCGTGTCCGATGTCCTGCACCACAACACGGATCGGTTGGTAAACACGCTGCGCAGTGAGTTGGAAATAGACTTGCAGAAGCTGCGTGACCATTACCACGAACGCAGCCTGGCGCAGATTTTTATCGAGAACCGTATCTACAAGAAAATCGAGAAATGTGAGACTTTGGAAGCGGTGATGGCTGCTGTTCACAAGGGGCTGAAGCCGCATGTTGCAAATTTTGAGCGGCCGGTGACCGATGATGATGTCGCGAAGCTGCTGCAGATTCCCATTCGCCGTATCTCGCTTTTCGATTTGAACAAGAACCAGGAAGACCTGCGGCTTACGCTCGAACAGATTGCCGAGATTGAGCACAGCCTGGCAAATATCGTACCATTTGCGATCGATTATCTCAAGGATCTAATCAAGCGTTACGGCTCCCAGTACAAGCGCCGTACGACGATCGAGGAAATCGAAGTCGTCGATATCCGGTCAATTGCACTGAGCGATATAAAAGTCGGTATCGACAAGAGTAACGGCTACATCGGCACGGAAGTGAAGTCGGACGTGGTTATGAACTGTACCGAGTTCGATCGTCTGGTGATCATAAAGCCCAACGGCACGTACAAAGTGGTGTCGATTCCCGAGAAGCTGTACGTCGGGCGTGTCGTTTATCTTGGCAAGTCCAACAAGGAGCTGGTGTTCAGCATGCTCTACAAAGAACGCAAGACGCGTCAATGCTTTGCCAAGCGTTTTATGATCGACAAGTACATCATGGACCGCGAATACAGCACGGTGCCGAAAGGCTGCAAAGTCGAGAAGGTCATGGACCGGCTTGGTATTGTGCTGAGATGTCAGTTCGAACCGGTGCCGCGCCAGAAGAAAGATCACGCCGACGTCAAATTCGATGACATCCCGATCCGCGGTAACTCTGCGAAAGGCTACCGTGTCGCGACGAAGCAGATCGTCAAGGTCCTGCAGCTCAAGCGTGGCACCGAACAGAACGCGACCGACGCCGCGGACTCAGACTGAATCACTTCGCGATGAATTTCGCCAGCCGCGCCATTGCTTCCTCGATATTCTTCATGCTGGTGGCATATGAGCATCGAATGAAGCCTTCGCCGGCGCTGCTGAAGGCGACGCCGGGAACGACGGCAACCTTGTGTTCGCGCAGCAGGTCGTGGGCAAACTCGGCCGAGGACCGGCCGGTACAGGTGATATTGGGATACACATAGAAGGCCCCTTCCGGCGGTGTGCAGTGCAGCCCCATGTCGTTGAGCCTCTTGACGATGACGTTACGGCGCTGGTAGTATTCCTCTTTCATCGCCTCCATATCGGCACGGCCGTTGCGGAGGGCCTCGATTGCCGCCTCCTGTGCCACAATAGAGGCGCAAAGCATCGAGTACTGATGGATTTTCATCATCGCCTCGATCAGTTCCGGCGGCCCGCAGGCGTAGCCGATGCGAAAACCCGTCATAGCGTAGGCCTTGCTCATGCCATGCAGGAAGATGGTACGCTCTCGCATGCCGGGAAATGCTGCGATGCTCTGGCAGACTTCGCCCCAGGTGAGTTCGGCGTAAATTTCATCGGTGATGACCAACAGGTCATGCTGTACTGCGATCTGCGCAACCTGCTTTTTCTGCTCGAACGACAGATTGGCGCCGGTCGGGTTGTTGGGGAAGTTCAGCAGGATTGCCTTTGTCTTTTTGGTGATCGCTTTCTCTAACTTATCCGGTTCGAGGGCGAACGCTGCGGATTCGACCGTCTGGACCGGTACCGGTACTGCGTGTGCCATCTGGATACTCGGAGCGTAGGAGACGTAGCATGGCTCGTGATATACCACTTCGTCTCCGGGATTGAGGATGGCGCGAAGAATCAGATCGAGTGCCTCGCTTACTCCGACCGTGATGATGCATTCCGCAGCGGCGTGATAGCGTATTCCGAAATTGGCAGCTACATAATCGCAGGCAACTTCACGCAGGCGCAGCAGGCCGAGGTTGGAAGTATAATTCGTGTGGCCCTTTTCGAGTGCGTAGATGGTCGCTTCCCGTATTCCCCACGGCGTCGGAAAATCGGGCTCTCCCACGCCGAGAGAAATGACGTCATCCATCTCGTTGACCAGTTCAAAAAAATCGCGAATCCCCGATCTCGGCAGCGCTGCGATGTGCCTGGCGAGCCACTTTGATTGTCCGTTGTTCGACATGTCCTCGTGTGGTGCAAAGGATTAGAATCAGCAGTTACCGGGTCTTGACCACGTCAGGGCGTTACGCTGAGTCTATCGTAATCTTCCCCGTCTTCGGCGGTGAAGCCGCATTCCTTGTACTTCTTGAGCATGAAGTGTGTTCGTGTCGAAGTGACCCCATCCATCGGCGCCAGCTTACTGGAAACAAACCCGGCGATGTCCTGCAGGGAGTCGCCGATGATGATGAGCTGCAGGTCGTAGTTGCCGGACACCAGCATGACGTCGGATACTTGTGTAAACTTACTGATTTTTCGGGCGATATTGTCGAAGCCGTCGTCGCGTTCGGGCTGTACAGAGACCTCGATCAGGGCGCGAACGGGAGGTTTGTCGAAGGCCTCTTCGTTGATTAGTGCGCAGTAGCCGTAGATCGTCTTGACCTTTTCACATTCGCCAATGATCGCGGTCACAGTCGCCACGTCAGTGGCCAGTCGATCAGCAATTTCGGATGCGGATAAGCGGGCATCTTTTTTCAACAGGTTGAGGATTTTTTCCTTCATGGGACCAACTCCGGTATGTACAGTTTCTGGTCGATGATGATGAGGTCGGACTCGAGACTGTTTCGTTCCTTGATAGTGGCGACAGACGTATTGAATGCCAGCGCAATGGCGCTCAATGTGTCGCCTTTTGCAACGGTATAAAAGCGATCGTCCGCCTCCGGCTGATTGGTGTCGGGCACTGGTCCCGGTACCGGCGTGGGAGTCACGTTGGTGCTGGAGGCAAGCAGAATCATGACCGTTTCGGCCAGTTTTCGATCGGCGGCGTCTC
>Ga0209402_10000761_pt1 | contig 37389 bp, 27 predicted proteins | sample ArcticOcean_MG_C_3_FD_187437 | JGI IMG/M metagenome (GOLD analysis project Ga0209402, IMG submission 187437) | Marine microbial communities from western Arctic Ocean - ArcticOcean_MG_CB8_126 (SPAdes) (version 2) | ecosystem: Environmental > Aquatic > Marine > Oceanic | place: Arctic Ocean... | reverse complement strand
CAAATTAAGCAGGATTTCGTGATAGTGGCCAAAGTTAGTAAGTTCGATTTTCGTTCCACCACTAATATCGTAGTAGTTCTCCAAACCGTGTGTATGAGAACCTGTCATACCCACCATATACATTCCACCTGCACCATTGTTTAATGCAGGATCCCAATCGTATGTAACTGCGTGAGAGTGAGGTGCATTTTCACCAGAACCATCTCCATCAACAGAAGTCATAACAACTGTAGGAGCTCCAGTTTGAATAGCCGCATATTCGGCCGTGGTCAATTCAGCAGTATGAATGTGTCCGATGAAATTAACATCATCAAAAAATACGTCTACTCGTGCATCACCTTTTTGTACTGCGGTGATGATATATTCTTCCCATTTTCTTTCGCCTACTCCAACTGAACCGTCACCTGAACCATATCCAGTTCCGCCAGCAGTTAGTAAGAGTGTGATAACTGTACCATTGATGTAAGCATCTAATGTTCCAGCAACTGTTGGTGAACCTCCCGATAGTGTGACTGTTGGAGGAAGGTGATATCCACTTCCACCATCGTCAATTGTAATTATATCGATTTCGCCACCACTTGTTAAAGTTGCTGTTGCTGTCGCTTGAACAGTTGCGACAGTTGCATCTGTCCAAGTATTATTTGCAGGTGTCCAAGTTTCAGTTGCGGCTAAACAGGCTGCTTCATTACCATCATATGTTCCATCAGAACAAGTACCATCGGCTAAACAGGATAATTCATCATCATTATGATTTGCATTACCAGTACAAGTACCATTCCCCGGATCAGCTAAAGTAGCGACATCTGGCGCACTAATTACTACAGTAGGCACAGATAGATATCCGCTGCCAACATTCGTCATAAGATAGTCATCAAATATTCCACTAAACTCAATAGATGCAGTAGCACCAGCTCCACCTCCGCCAGTAATATATACTGTCGGTATACTAATATAAGCAGTACCTCCTGAGGTTAGTTCCGCATTTGTTACAACACCACCAACTACTGTAGTTTCGCCGGTAGCGTGTTGTGTATTGACTCCATCACTTCCCCCGGAGAAAACTACATCTACAGGAACACCAGCATTTGGATTAGTTTCAACAGCACCAGATTGAAATGTTACTAAATCGTCTATTGAAAGATCGTGATAAAGTGATTCTACAACATTCTGGTTTCCTGCACCACCTACTGAGGTACAAACCTGAGGCATTACCAAATTAATGTGATATGAATTACTTAACGATGGAAGGGCAATATTTGATCCATAGTTAATAGGAACTTTAATTGTATCACCGGGATTTAAATTGTGATCGATAGAATAAACGAATCGGTGATTCGTTGTAGAAGACAATCGACCTTCTTCTAGAGGGTGAAATGTACAGTGGAAATATAAATCGTGATAACCGTCTATAACCCAAGGCCAATCTTCGCCCGGCTCCAAGTCAGGAGAAGCAAAAGAAATATTATCATCTGATACTGCATTGTGGACTAAAATAGAAGTAGAAGGATTCGTAAAAATAATTGTGTCACCTTCTCGTGCTTCTAAGTGATAAGGAATAAGAGTATGTGCTTGTGTTTGTGGATCGTTGATGTTTCCTGGAGCCCATACGTGTCCTAGAGCAAGACAAGCAACTTCCATAGCGGTGATTGATTCTAGATATTCAATTGCAACTCCGTCACAAGTAGGACGTACTAAGGATGCATCTTCAATAACAGAAACAATATATGTTTTTGGATCTGGTCCACCGCCCTGCTCTGAGAAAGTTCCTGGGTCTGATGCTAACTGGTCGACCATATTAACAGCACCTTGTGGTAAATCCCAATTTACATCACTAACTGTAAGATCGTATGAAAATTTGTATTGTGTATTAGGATTTAAATCGGCTTCGAACCAAGCAAGAGCAACTTGTTGTCCATCAGTATATGCTTGAACAATTTCAGTTCCTTCAGTAAAGAGAATATCAAATTGATATGCAATACCATTTGACCAAGGACGAGTCATATCTATTGGAACATCAAAGCCAGCATTTCTGAGTAATTCTATCTCTAAGGCATCAGAAGAAAATGAACTATTCTGTACTAGATTTGCAGTTTCATAAGTAATATCAAGTCCCCCATTTTCTATCATCTCTGTCGGAGAGATAAATTTAGCCGAGCGATTTGCAATATTAAGTAAAAAGTCTTTATATTCTGGAAGATGTTCTAAATTTTCCATTACCTCTAGAGACTTCAACATCAATGCCAAGTCTTTTACTAGAAGATCGGGCGCCAACAACTTAATATTTAAAGAGTCCAGAAAGGAACTCTTTTGTTGCTCTATCGTATTTAACTCTGTTAGTGAGAACTGCTGGAATGTATATTGTGACATTTGTTAATTTCCTTTATTTTTATTCTCCATTCGTCAAAATTATGCCCTGATAATTCAATTGCATAGAGGTAGTGACATACGGATCAGCGATTCCTAACATTTCTAATTCTTGCAATCGAACAAAATTATTTTGTTGCTGAATCATTTGATTGGTGCGTTCACGCCACGTTTTAAAGGTTTCATCCTTCCTTACGTATGGAATTTCACTTGTTCCTATAGCCATTAGTTACCTTCCTCTGGAGGCGGAATCTCAGTTCCACCAGGATTATTTTCTATCATATCGTATACGAGTTTCTTGAGGTCTTTTATTTCCCTCTTCATACTATTTATACGCTTATGCTCGTCCTTCTTTACTATCGTTGCTAATTTAGTCTTAACAATAATCTTTTTACGTTGAGCATAGGCATTAGCATCTTGAAATATTACAGCACCAGTCTCTTCGTCTTTTCTATATTCGGGTATCTTAGCCATTATTTATTTTCCTATGTTACTGCTAATACTCTCATTTCTCGAATTGCTGGTAAAGAACATCGATGGGTTGTATGCAATTCTATTTTTACTCTAAAATGGTCGAATTCTTTAGTAATTTTTTTCAATGGAGTAAAGGTATGTTCAATAAATTCCGCACTAAGAGATATTGCTGTGTTAGTAATTTGCACTCCTCCATCTTTCATTTCTCTCCAAGTGATTGATTCTCCCTCAAGGACAGCAAGTCCAATCGGAAAATCAGGATGTGTTGCGGCAACTTGACTATCTATTTCTAAAAGTGGCACTTCTTCTTTACTATAAGAGCCATCAGGAAGAAGAATTTTCTTCCAGAATTTTCTATCAGTATCCGCATCGTGACTTCCGTACCAGATATCTCCAACTTCATATTCACTCAAATCTGTTCCGGCACTTCCCCACGAAGTTATGTCGTGCGATACTCCTGCTAAATCTTCAGTACAAATAAAACAACCTGTTACAATATCTTTCATACTGCTTATATCTACTAGACTCATCGACCAGAGATTTGTTTCATCATCATCTCCATCTACGTATGCTGTAGAAACTTGTGCCGAAGCACCTTGTCCAGGATCAGCAATAGTACCATTCCAACTTCCTATTTGTTCAGAATTACTTCTAACAGTAACATCTGGACTATTCCCCCCTGCTGGATAAATATATGCGTATTGTTCTTCATAATCATTTACATTATAATCACCATAAGTAATTAGATTTGCATATGCTAGAACTGTAATTGTTCTTGGAGTGACTGTACCTGTATCATAATATACTTTTACATATGTTTCATTACCTTCCTGTACACTTAAAAACATTTGCAAATCATCTGCAAAATTTGCCAATTTGACATCTTTTGAAAGATAGACGCCCATTTGATTCTTGACAGTAGGCGCGGCATCCCATATAATATTATTAATAGCTATGGTCGATAATCTTTCTTTATTGATAACAGGAGAAATATTAGGATTACTTGTAGTCATTTCCACATTATATGATATTGGAGTATATTGATAACCAGCCGCTATAGTTTGAGAACCATCGAGTGATTCCACTTCTTCAAGAACTACTTCTTCGTTATCTTGAATACCGTAAATAATATTATTTGTGTCACCATTTAATATTACATTCATATCCATAGTAGTTCCTGATAGAACCATTGGTTGAAAATTGGGTGTGAATGAAGCTACTTCTTTAATTCCTACATACTCTTTCAAATTAATTTGAACATTTCCTGTTTCCGCAAATTGACATTTATTTATCCGGAACTTTACATCCATTAATTGTTCTGGAGTCCAAGTGGTATTATTTTGTGAAGTAAACATAGAACCAAGATAAGGTTGCTCAGAGATATAATCTCCAGTAAGTAAGTCAACTTCCCCTAATTCTGAAATCCACAAATTATATAAAAGTGAATCAGATATTATAACAAAACAATATTCAGTCCCGTCCATTAAAAAAATCGGATCAGCGAATTGAAATCTTGTGCTTACTGCACCGTTCGTAGAAACAGAAACATCTTCAGGATACAGCATAACTTGTGCAGTTGGCAATGCTGTTGATGTTGGATATCCATTCACCATCGGTCTAATTTCTAATCGGACTGGAGTAGATTCGTCATCTTTTGAGTAGAAATAACAATCAATTGAATCTATGAATGCACCACCATCTGATTCAGAAACAAGAAATGATTCTGCAACTGGATCATACCATTCGGTAAATGACTTATGCGTTTTACTTCTACCAGTTTCTTGACTTCGAGAAACAGTTCGAGTTTCTCCCAAAACTGTACGGTCATCCGAAAGCGTTTCATTTACTCTATAACTTTCAAACGTTGACATTATATCTTTTTGTCGTGTATCAAGAGTACCTTTAGCCGTAAAGGTGGCAACTGCTTGTGTAGTCATCGCATCGAAATCTATAAAATCGTCTTTCATAGCAAGTATTTTCATACCCGATCTGATTCTAATTCCTTCTGAACCTTCTGAAGGAATTTGAAAAATAGCATTTCTTATTTTACCTTTTTCATCAGTCATAACTGCATCGCCCTGTGCTCCACCTTCAGGAGTGATATAAGCATCCACATCTATTTCATCAAACTGAAAGTGCATATGAGTATTTGGACGTAGCTTATCCACATCAATAGACACAGGTATTGAACGCATCCAAGGAATAGCAGAAACATCTAAGGATCTGTCTCCTACTTGTGTGCGAATATCATTGATTTCCATATGAGACCTTTCACCAGATCGTATTTGACTACTGGTCTTCTGTTGTTCTTGACTCCAACTTTCCTTCGTTACAATTTGTCTCCAAGCCGTTCTCGTTCTTGCCCGCCAACCGGCATTGATTGATCCTCCTCGACCAGTAGTAAATTGTCGGGCAGCGGATCCTCCGCTTTGAGCATTGGAACCAAATGTTACTTCCCGTCCTGTTTGAACATTATCTCTTCCACCTTTATCTTTAAAACCAGACCACGTTGTCTCCCAAGCATTCCATCTCGTTTGTGTTCCATATTCTTCGACTTGATTTAAAACAGCATTATTATTTTTATTTTGAATAATAACATCTGGCATATATGTTTCTTCAAACCAAGTATCAGTAGAAGGAGTTAATGTAGCGAATCCAATCCAAGATTTTCTTGCAAATGGATTCAAGTTAAGAACTTGAGAGCCGTGATCTTGTTTGATCCAGGCCTCTTGTACAGTATAATTTAATGTATATGTTAAATTGTTTGCGGAAACACCTGAAGTAACTCCGGGTTCACAATCTAGACCATACACTACATACGGTACAGTACAAATCCGGGCTTCTGGATAAATGGAACAGTAATAGTTGGAATTTGAAACATCGCCGATACCGTGATCCGCAAATGGGTCTACTAGAATACCATTCTTATATCTTTGCATTCCGTTCTCATCTACAACCTGCATATCGGCAGTAGATTTTTCAAGAAGATTTAATGAGGTATAATATTCTAAATTTTCTAGTCGGCCTTCCATACCCCGAATATCCTGCATCGTATATCGTTTTTGTTCTACGTGGGATACATTAATATTTTTATGAAAATACGTGTACGGAGGTATCATCAAATTATACAAGGTCATTTCATTTCGTTCTTCTGTTGGAAGCATAGGCTCATCAGAAGGAAATCCTTGTTTAACTTGAATCTTTCCATCATCATTAATTGTTAATCTATCTCTTCGTCCAAGATAGTAATCAAAAGATACTGAAATGGCTGATTCTGGGATAGGCAAATATGTGCCGATTGCGTAATCAGCTACCGATGCTCTAAAGTCTATCTCATCAGCAAGGGGATGTTCTTCCGCTAATGTATCACGATATCCAGGAACATTATCATAAAGAATACCAGCATCTGTATAAGAATTAACTGCAAAATACGTTGCGGTTGTAATATTACCGTGGTTGTAGTGAGAGTATGTTACTGTAAAAGTACCAGCCTGAGTAGCATTAATACCATCATTCCACGTAAGAATTGCGGCATCATAAGTCGTATCAGTATCACCATTTGTAAAAGTAAATGAAGAGGTTACGTCTGTTGTATCAGGCGCTATAATAGAAGTAACTTCTGTTACTGCGTGAGGAAGAGTTAATGTTGCTCCTACATTTACTCCTGAAAGAACAATATCACTTGAGACTGCTTCCATATAAGTAATATTTCTCCAAGAGGCATTACTCATATACATATCTGCCATAATAATAATGGCGTCTCCAGATAGATTCGTTGATGCAGAACCAGTATTTCCATCCACAATTGTAATAAGTGCGGTCGTATTTCCTGTTAAGTCATCAATCCAAGTGTCGCCGGATGCTACTGTTCCAAATTTAGGTATAAGTGTACCAGTCGTGTCATTCCAAATATATAGAATTTTTTCCCAGTGCATATCAACGAAAACTGCGGGGACTGAAGCAACACTACCAGTCAGGGTTGCTGTAGAATTCTTTTGTGTCGAATATGTTACTTGTCCGAGAGTTAATCCGGCAACAACATCTGTAACATTATACAACCAAGGATAATGTACGCCCTTCGAGACAGTCGCACCTGTTGGTCGATAAAGTTTTGCGTATATACCGACATTTGTTTCTGAAACAATATACAGAGCAGGAGCAATTGCATCAAGCCCCACATCATTTTCGAGATATATTCTATATCCCATTATATAAGAGCCAGATAGAAGTGCTTGAGTAACGTGGGTAATACGTTTATGAACTCCAATAGTATTCGGAGATGTATTTGCGACAGTATGATTATTATCTGTTACAAATATAACATATTCTTTTTGGGTGATATTGAAAACACCGTGTAGATCATCTACTGTTGCAACTTCAAAATATGGTCCAAATTCTGGTTTGAGATGATCATTAGCTACGTGGCGAGTTGTTCTTGCTCTTTCTGCTTCAATTGTTATAGGAGTTAAAAGTTCGTGTTCAAATCCGTTAATGTATGCTTTGCTAGGCTCAACTCTTATTCCAAAATGCTCAGCGTCACTACCCTCTTTCATTTCGATTGGAAATGGGTTTAGAGTATAGTTGCCTGATTCATCAAATGTTCTTTTTGCCATCTCGGCAGCCAACATTGAATAATCAGTTGATTCGTATTTTGTAGTGATCCCACCATCTGTCACATCCATCATCCACATCCACTTATTAGATTCACCAGAATCTACTTTTTTAATAAGTTTCAGAGTTTTTTGATATCTATCTCCACCAGGAGCATTTTGATTATAGAATCCTGAAGCGGGGTCAAGAAGTCGTGGATCAGTAGTTGATGCTACGATAATTTCTTCAATATCGAATCCAACTTGGCAAGAAGGGTCATCAGATAAAGGAGCTAGAAAAATAGTTTGGGCGAGAACTGGAGTAAAGAAACCATCGAGCCAATAAACACCATCAGAAACTTTCGCTTCTAATGCTTTTCCAATGCCAGTGATAACTCCCGCTTTGTACAGCATTGCAGGATCATACCAAGAGTTGTCAATACAATCTCCGTTAATATCGAAACCACCGTCACAAACAGTATCGTATGTAAATAAATTTTCGCTTTGTGCAAATTGTCCGGAAAGGGCTCTATAATAGTAGTAGGGTTGGGTTTCATCATCGTGTAGTTGTTCAATAACAGCAACCGCCAATGATGTTTCGCCATATACAATACGATTTAACCACGTAGAATCTGCCGAGGCAAGTCCCATCCAATCTCTTTTGGCGATACTGACTCCACCACCTACGACAGGCGATCCATTCTTCCAAATATGATTAGCAGCCGATGACATCTGGTGCTGAAGAATAGATTGTATTTGTGTTAATTCTCTGGCTTGAACTGCACGCCCAGGATTAAATAAGATTTTTAAAAATCTATCATCTGCGGAGAAATCATCATAATATGGAGATGTATTAAAATTATATGCCATTCGGTTTCATCCTAAAAAATATTCGTATTCCTCCCCATTGAGAGGAATATATGTTTAACTCTAAAAAACAGTTTTTAGAATTCAACTACGAGTTTTAAATCTTCTATCTGGTCAGAAGCACGAGTAATCGCTCGGCGATTCTCTAGATAAATCAACTGCCCACTATCTTGCTGAAGACTTACATCTGCATCGGCATATACGGCCGCTTGTGCCTTAGTTCCACCTCCAGCTAGTTCTGGGTTACGTAGAAGTCCAATTTGTCGAAAGTCATCATTTTCTGGAAATCCATCTGATGTTTCCAATCTAACGTGAATTAGACCGTGGTGAGTCTTTGCGGTAAATATTGCATCGATATCTCCAAAATCTGCTTGTTCTGAACCTGCTAGAACACCATCGCCCGAAATAACAGGCATCCAGTCGTTTGTAGTCGAGTTAATAATATCATTCAATTCTAGTTTATAAATAAATGTCCATACATAGTTATCAGACGTTAATATGGGTTGAGCCAATAATCCGTTGGAATCTCCTGTGAAACCAGAAGGCTCTTCAGAAGCACCAGTAGGTAACCAAAGTCCGCCGACTGTATCTTCACAAGTTGTTCGTGAAACAGCAACGCCGCCATCATAAACACCACCAATATAACATTTACCAGTCGCTGGCTCACCCGTACATATATAAACTCGATATTCTGAATTCATTACTGTAGAGTGATAACCTATTTTGGATACGAATGAGCGACCAGGCTCAGCAATACCCGTGATGCCGGCTGTAGCATCACCATCAAAAGCGAGAGTATCGCCAGTATCCCAGTCAAGTCGGGGAAGCACCGGTGAAATATCATCATTTTGAATTCGTTTAGTACCAACAATATCTACCCAATATTGATGTTCATCTTCATCTAGTGGATCAGGTAATGTAAAGTTACCTGAACTTTCGTCATTTCCTTGAGCATCATCGGGCCATACGTCAGATCGTCCAAAGCCGAGATACAGGAAGTTGTCATCGACAGAACCAGTAGTTTTGAACTGGTCGATGAAAACCATCAAGTTCTGTGTTCTGAATTTACTGGTTACAATTGCACCCATATTGATTACTCCATTAAAAAATTATTTACTTGTTGATTAAATTAATCATAACTATTTATACGTTTATTAAATAAAATTCTATCATAGTTTACGATGGGTCTTCTGGCCATACATCGTCATCATTAACTATGACTACGTGTTCGTGATCTCCTAGTCCACCACCTGATGTACTTTGACTCCATTCTCCGCCTTGTGGTACAGCACCCGTATAACTTATTATACTATGATTATCATAATCACTGGTTTGTGCTTCAATATCATATGACGATCCATCAAAAGAAAGAGTCAATTCGTGAGTATATTGGGCCGCGTGTGTATCATCTCTTTGTGGTGTGACTACCCACGTGCCTGTTATTAAGTCAATATAGTCTGCTACACTTATCCAATAATCGTGACCGTGAAAACCACCAGTCAATAGAAAAGTATGAACGGTTGTTCCCGTACCTGGAATCTTATCGTATTGACTGAGTCCATCTACTTCAAATTCACCATCAGTCCCAGCATACGGATTAAATTTAATCGTATAGGCGTGATAGTGGCTATCCGCACCATTAGGTGAATCAAAGAATATTAACCCATAGTTAGCATTTTGCTCATTAATTAGTTCATTCGCCTGCCCCAGAGTAATAGGTTCACACATTCTGCCTGCATATGGTCCAGATGAATCAAGTTCACAATCTTCATATAATAGATGGTCGTGACTTCCTTCTCCCTCAATGAACGAAGTTTGAATATAAAGAATTGGAGGATTATTTGCTTGAAGAACTGTATTAATATATGTCTTTCTCTCATCCATATCCTCTACAGTCGCACTTGAAACATTTGTAGTAACATCAGAAGTTGTTACTGGAGCACCAACAACTACGCTTGTATTAAAATCAGAAAAATACGTAGTGGTCGTAGTCGTAGTCACTATCTGAGTGGTCGTTGTTATAGTCGTTGTGACCAAATCTTGATATTGAATTATTATAGTGGTATCACCTGCACTTGGCGAATCTGGATATGTAGTTGATACCGGAGCCAATTCTGTAGAAGTTTGAGTTGTGACTATATTAGGTGACGAAGTGAGAACCTCATCAACGGGTTCAATTTTAGTAATATAGATAGCACCGCCAGTTTGTTGTGGAGTCGATAATTCTAATGGGTTCCAGTGAATTGTCAAGTTATGCCAGTGTAGTCCTTCTGCTGATTGCTCATTTACAGATATATAATATTTGGCTGGATCTTGTAGTGGATCTTCAATACCACCTCTAAGCCAAGTAATAGAATTTTCTACATAAAATACATCATTCGGATCATCCCATTTAATTACATATTCGTGAAAGTGAGCTCCTTCTATTGAATCGTAAATAGTAATAGAATCAACGATACCATCAATTAGTTGCATTCCTTGTGCAATAGTTATTCCGCTTGCGTATGCTATTTCATTATTCCAAGCAAATGGTCCAACGATTGTATTATTATGAAAATGTGGGTGAGAGCCGCCAGGATATGGAAAACCAGGAGAACCAAACGCTGGCAAATGCGTCATTAATTCATTGAACCCAGCCCAACTTGCAATATTTTGTACTTCTGTTGGGTGTGCGTGAGTACGAGGATCTTCCAGATAGAACTGAGCACCATCACTCGATGACCATTTTTCTATATCTTCAGCAACAAATGTCAAGTAATTTTCATCATATGTCACTTTAACACCGTGATAATGATCTCCTGTTCCAATACTTGTGTATAATGTAATTTCTTGAAGATCACCGTTAATCAAATCCGTAGTTTGATTATCATCTATTGCCAATGATTGCCGCCCTGTATTAACCCCAATTGTGTCTAAATATGTCCCATTAAATGCGTGAAGATGGTCAGTTTCAGAACCTTGAAGTTCATCCCAATCGTGAGCGTTAGCCATCGTAATATCTGGTGCAGTATAGAGAGGAGTACCATTCCAACCCAAATGGGTAATGATACCATCAACTGTTAATGTATGTTCGTGTGTTTTATTAATTTCAAGAACAGGAACATATTCACCAGTTCCAGTGATATCATATAATTCCTCCACTTCATCGACAGAAAATTGTTGTGTAGCAGTATTCCAAGTAATTTTATATTTGTGATAATGAATATGTTGTCCAGAATTTTGTAGGGAACAATAAATATATTTTAATGCAATTACTCCATTAGCCAATTGTTCTGCTTCTATTCGTGTAATCGGCACCGCAATTCTATCTGCATTTGCTCCAAATGTATCAAGCGTAGAACCGTCAAAGTAGTGAACGTGATCATTTTCGCCATATTCGTGAGCACCCAATATCGAAACAATTGGTGCAGTTTCAATATAGGTATAGGCATCATCATCATCAATTTGTGGTTGCCAAGGCGTATCTGCACCAATATCATATGGCTCCCATTGACCTGTTTCTTCATTATAATGCCACCCTGCCGAAGATCCAAGTAGAATCTCTTCATCAAAAGATGGTACCCAATAAGTTAGTACAGGATGAAGATGAGATACTGGATCATTGTAAGTCCATTCAGGATAGAATCCATCCCATGGCGACATTTCAATATCTGATATTTCTGTAGCAGTAAATGCTGTGGTCGCCGCATCGTATGTTACTTCATATCCGTGAACGTGAGCCATTTCACTCGCTGGTATTTGAGCTTGTGCAGGAGTTTCAGTTGACGAATCAAATGTCTCTGTTAATTTGTATATAGAGGTATTGTTTGGCCCAGAGCCTTGATAAGTATTAATACCAATACGAGTAGCGAGATAAATTTCTCCATCTGTATCTTCACCCATCGTTAGTATTGACATATCGTGGGTTGTGAGTGTTACTACTTCACTAACAGGATCCCAGAATGAAAGGGCTTTTCTTATATATCCTATCTCTCCTGAAAATTCTGGGACCCAAGTATTATTAGCACTTGTCCAAGTATAGTTTCCAGGAGTCCAAATACCTCCTGAGGCGGCGAGACAAGACACTTCGTCTGTATATAACTGCCAGTAGTCAGTACCACCACTACAAGCTCCTGCATTTAGACATCCTGTTGCATTATCATCATATGATGGATCTGAACAATCTCCTTCACCATAACAATCGACAGCATTATTATTCCATTGAGGATCAGAACAAACACCTAATCCATCAGGGTCGGAATATGAAAGAAAAGTAAATACATCGTGTCCTTCTGTGTTCGTTTGACTTAGTAAGTTCCATACATTAAAAGTACCATTCCATATAATCTCAAATGTATGTGTGTATAAATGTGAGTGGACATTATCAGTTTGAACTACAAAAACAGAAGTGCCTGGATTCTCTTGGCAAAAAGTTACTTCTGAAGGAGTCAATTCGCAAGTGTGACTGTGGGTAGATCCATTAACAGCATTAGGAGTTATAGAGAAAAATGCTGTCATTCCTCCTGGATCTTCTTCTAGAGAAAATATGTGTCCAGAAGTACCGGCCCAATTTGCACTCCAATCTCCAAATATATACTTGTCTTTCAGACCAGTCAATAGAGAGCCTCGATATACGAAGCCACCTAAGATACTGATACCGGTCCAGTGAGAATATTCGTGAATGGGCTTTTTTAAATCATTTAAAAATTCATTTGTATTTGCATATTGTAAGTTAAGTGCGATTTGATCGATGATTGCTTGGTCATCCTCGTAGTTATGATATCCTTCAATTACTCTCCAACCATAGTTTCCACCTTTTTCTACGATGTTAATTTCTTCAAAGATATTTTGTCCAACGTCTGCACACCATAATCTTCCAGTATCATCAAAAGAGAATCTCCAAGGATTACGGAATCCATAAGCCCATATCTCTTCTTTGAAATATACTAACCCAGTATCGCCGTATAGTCTCGGTGTCTCTTTGAATGGATTATCTGGTGGAATTGTGTATGGAGTTCCAGCTACTGCATCTGGCTCCGGATCAATTCTAAGAATATTTCCTAAAAGATTAGATGGATTCTGAGCATTACCATAAAGACCGTGTCCGCCGTGTCCGGAAGAAGCAGAAGTATCTCCCGCATTTCCACCATCTCCTAGTGCAATATATAACATATCATCTGGACCAATACATAATTCTCCACCATTGTGATTCATATCAGGTTGTGGAATAATAAGAAGATTTCTTTCAGTCGAAACATCTGCTGTTCCGGCTGCCACATTAGCAGTAAATTCTGAAATATGAGTAGACGAAAGTGGATAACCAAAGGAACCAGTAGCTGGTCCTTGCTCTGTCATATAAAAAACATAGAACTTACCATTATTTGCGTAATCAGAATTAAATGCAAGCCCTAAACATCCACGTTCATCATAAGCACCAAATGGTCCTACTCCTATAGCGTGTTGAATAGTCGTTAAGTCCATAAATAATTCTTTAACGCCCGTAGTTGTGTGTAATAGATGAATAATTCCAGATTGGTCAACAATACAAATTTTATCTGGATCCATCGGATAGGCTTCGATTGTCGCAGTATCTGTGGTTTGATCTGATACTAGAACATCACCGACTAAATCTCCTGTATCTCCAGATCCGGGTATTGCTTGAACAAAGTTACTTGAATATAATTCAACCCAATCGACATTAGGATTCAATGTTTCTGACCAAACTTGATTATGTTGAAATGTAAATGATGGCTCAGTTAAATGCGTTTGGATAATAGTATCATCAATTGTTTGAAATACATTCTGTGGCCAGGTGTTACCTGCATAATCACTACCACCCATAATATTTTCATCAACAATTAATTCAGGTCTATAGTTGTAACATACCCAAGTCGTAGTTGGAGTATAAACAAATCCGTGAGTTAATGCGTTGCCTTGAAAATCTGTTTGATTTTTCCAATCGGAATCATACGTAACTGTATATTGGTGGTAGTGAGCAGATACTATATCTCCATTTCCATCTTCAATTATACCACCTTGAAAAACTCCATTACCATCAACGATTGCGTTTGTATCATCATCAAGTTTTCCAATATTATCATATAAGATAACCGATGTAAGTACACCATCAATTAAGTCTCTTGCTTGTTGTCTTCTAAGACAATTTGCAGTACGTCCTCTTTGTCTATCAACAATTTGTCCTTCCTCGAAAAAGTGAACGTGATTTGTGGCTTCCGGTAAGAAAGCCGTGTCGTGTTTACCTGCATTTAATTTTGGAATCTCAAAAGCATCTCTGTTTACTAAATCTCTTGCTTGAGTGTAAGATAATCCTGCAGTAGTAGCCGTCTTACCGTGTATAATTAAATTCTGGATATCGACAGCGGGAGTCTCAAACTCGTGTACGTGAAATGCGGAGCTACTAATAGTCATTTCTGGTAATGTAAGTCCTTTAGTTACCATCGTATGAACTAGAGGAGCAAACCCATTCTTACGTCCGTGAGAGTGTATAAATTTCCCTTCTTCAAATGCTTGCATTTCAACTGAATCAATAACATCATTAGTTGTACCATAAATCTTTTGAACGATTGTGTCCTCTCTATGCTGTTCAAAATGTGCGTATGATTTTTCCGGGGCATATTCTGCTTCTGGCATAAATGATTCGACATATTCGACAATTCTCTGAAGAGCTTTGAATACAGTCATTTCCCAAACTTCACAGGAAATCATTCGTCCATCTACTGCACTATCTACATCATCTCTAATAATTAATTCTTGTACACTTGGCGGAAACTCTTTAATTGGAAGAACTATAAGATGCTGATAATATTCCAGTATAACTGTTTCCGGAAAAGCATCTCGTACGCCGAAGGCAGCTTGATTTAGCCAAGCAATTTCATATAATTTTTCTGTGAGTCGAGTACCAATCTTCAGTGGCTCTGCCGATGTAATTCTTACACCTAAGTGATCTCCTGGTGCTTTCCAAGTTGAAGCATCAATTAGTTTAGACCTATTCTCAAGATCCTTATATATCTCTACAACATACTCATCAAATCCTTTCTCAAGATATAATTCAAATCCAGTATGAGCGTGTCCAAGAGTACCGTGCTCCTCTTTTTCTACATCCCATATATCGATAGCAACATCGAGATAACCGAAAATGTAAATAAGTAGCTTAGTATAATCGGTGGGCATCGCAACTTGCAAACCAATTGATGAGTCGTATGAAAATTCAGCAAATAGTTTTAGTCCAACTGGGTGAACAAGTTTCTTTAGAACTTCGCGGTATGATTGGACAGGAACTGAAGATTTAACAACATATGAAAAGTCTTGGTAATAGTCGTTATCTTGCATCTTTCTGTCAGAAGACAAGAAACCTGCAGAGTCTAACCAATAACCATTTGTTTTCCAAACAGCAGTATTTACATCTGGTTGAGTAACTGGATTAAGAAGAACCTCACAATCTTCCCTTGTAGTGGGCGACTCATCAATACCAATAAGAAAAGCATCTTCTACAGTTAGAACATCTGAGGTTAGTTCAAGAACTGGAAACCATTCGAGAAAAGCAGGTTCACCAAAATATGGAGAGTTTGAATCTGTACCATCAGGATGTAATGCGGCATTACAATCAATCATATTGTCATATGTGCCCATAACTGGCCAATCGACCGATACTGTACAGAAAGATTCTGTTGGAGAAGATCCTGGATATGAAGTTTCATATTGAAAAGCAAGAGTAGCAACTACTTTTTCTCCAAGTTGATATGTACCATCAACATTGGACAGATTCATCTTTGTAAAATTTACATCATATCCTTTAATTTGTGCGGTTCCCAGATTCGTTAAACCGGTAATTAATGGTCTTTCTGGAAATTTAGGTACTTCATTAGGATGACCAGTAACGTGAAACCATTTGTCAACCCATCGATGTCCATTAACAATACATTCACCTTCAGTTCGTATGCCTTCTGAAATAACTTGAGCAACATATGGAATCGCATTGAGTTGTGTTCCTGTATCTTCCCAAATTTCCTCATCTTTGACAAACACACCATTGACTTCTGTGAGCAATAATTTTTCATAATTTGAAGTAGTTATGTCCTCATCCATATCAACGAAAGCGGTCGCACCTGAAATTTGCCCGATAATTTTTTTATTATAAATGGCCCTTACAGTTTCGCCAACTTGTACATTTACTGTTTCTTCATAATATTCAGAAGCTGGATCTGTTGTATCTTTATCAGTTAAGATTGTAATCCACTCTGGTTCATACCAAACTGAACCAGATGCTCTCCACATCCATTGTTTTGGATATAGAGTTTCAACATTAGCATCGAAATCTCGTCTGAAGAGAAAGTTAAGGGCGTTGGTAGTACCTTTTTGCCTATATATTGGTTGAATATTTTTGGCTAGAAAAGCCTTATCAGTAGTCTCTACGGTAGGATCAACAGCAGTATGAGGAGTACCGTGAAGATAGGATTTTTCAAACTCTGGAATGAATTTGTCAAGGGCGTGATCGATATCCAGATTCTGAATTAAATCTGTTATCTGGGTATATTCTCCTAGTTCACCATTAACATCAGTTTCCCTTTCCAAGTATTCAAAATACTTGCGGAGAAAAGTGATGAACATAGGATGGTCTTCCCGAACATAATCGGGAACCATTCGTTCTACAAAGATTGATAGAAACTTTGCAGGATGTTTAGAAAAATTATCTTTTTGTGCCATTTGTAGTTACACCATCAAGCATTAATACTGACCATTGAAATATTACTCTTTTCTAGAACAAGTAAATTGTTTCTAATTGCAGTAATGTCATTTGTTTGAGGTGTAGCGTATAGACTAATTACTGTGTTGGTATCTAAAACTGGATTAAATCCTATTAACTCTATAATTCCTTTTTCATAATCGATAGTCCCTTGTTCTGTATTTAAAAATTGTTCACCTGCAATATCATACAAAAGAATGTTTCCTTGACCATCATCTAGAAGTGCGAATTGGGTACTTGCTTGCGTATTACCAAATACGGAAGATACAGAAGTACCTGCCGTAATAGCATTGTCAAATCTAAAAATATAGTTACCAACTGTGTTCGATGCTTCTATGAAAAACTTTTTATACATTTTAATACTGGTCAAGTTATTAGAGATAGAATTATCGGTGCTATCAATAGTTTGAATAAGACGGGAATAACGCAATGTCACCTTGAATTGTGTGAGTTCCCTTTCAAAAAAATCTTCAATTTCTGATATAATTTTTGTCTGAACTTGGCCCGCAGATAATGAAGTTAGAACTGGATCATATTTAACCGTTGCTTCTACATCTATATACGTATATTCTGGAGCAGTTATAATTGGGTTAATAGCCAACATATTATATTTGGAAAGTATTTCATCCGTTAGTCGAGTCTTCGTCAAAGGAGATAATTCAAGTCCGTGCTTTGGTTTAATACAAATGAATACAGCACCATATTGAGGAGGGTCATTTTCTTCACCGCCCCAAACTGCAATCGACTCAATGTTTGGATATTTTTCAACTAGAATTGTCTTATAGTCTTCGGCTGTAACTGCTCTGTCCTGTCTCTCATACGCTCTAGGAGCAGTATTTTTAATATTTTCCGTACTTTCTTGTGCAGAACCAAGGGAACTTATGTCCACCGTATCTACCACAACAGTTGATGCTGTGTATGCTCCAGCAATAGTAGATTCAAGAGCAAATGCCTGTTCCTGTACAGTTGATGTATAGTTGCCGGCATCTCCCTTCGTACTCAGATAAACAACTCCAATATTTGCTCCGTCAGTAGGTCTTCGTCCGAATAGTCCATTACCGAAATAAATTTCAGAAACTCCATCTAGTCCCTCTTGAAGAAAGTAAACAGCGGATTCGTTATCTAGTTCAGAAAGTATTTGATTATTCTCCCAAGGCCAATCTGCAATTATCATACTCATAGTATCCCTGTCACAAGAAGCATCATTTATTATAAATCTTTGAGTGTCTGATGTAGCATCAAATGTCCATTCTAGTGCAGTTAATGATCCTTGAGATAGTTTAATTTCTCCAGAGAACTCTCCTCCTTCGTCTGCAAATATATTTACTGTATTTAAATTAGTGAAAGGTAAAGGAACACCATTTATATTAGAAATGAATTGTGTCCCTTTTTCTACGATAATATAAGACGGATCAGTCCCGCTAGTGTCAAATGTTAGCTTGACAATTGCTTCAGCGGCATTGGCTGATTTTGGAACATATCCTAGTGCTTTTGCGTGAGATACTACAGAGTTACGAAGGGTAGCGGTATCAAGAAAAGACTCATTGATAGCCATATTCGTATGAAATCCCATATAGTGAGTAGTATAGGCCATTACGTCCATCAATACACTCATTCCAGAGCCTTCGAAATCAAAGTCTATGAACTCATCTTGACCGCTCATAAACTCTTTAATATTCTTTTTAATTCCATCAAACTCAAGATTACTTAAATTTAATGCTTTCGGATTAGTTTGTACTGCCATTTTTGTCTACCTCAATCTGTTTAAAAAGAAATCTAATGCTACAGGAGAACCTTCATTTATAGGAACATAATAAATACTTACTGCATAACCATTCCTGTCTGGATCTGCCTCCACGACCACGCCTTTTAATTCACATCTTTTCTCAAATCTTCGTATTGCTTGCTCGATTGCTCCTTCTAGAATCACTCTTGTTTCTATACCCATTGGCTCGAAAAGGGAGTGATATATTGTTGAACCAAACGCAGACTGAAATACTCGTTCTCCTCGTTGTGTTCTGATGATCCGTATGATAGACCCGTTAATAGCATCTACATCAGATCGCCCAACGATATCTTTCGTCAGCGGGTGTACCAGCATATCGAGGTCTAAATCTCTGTACTTTCTTTGTCTTACTGTTTTAATCGGCGCAGGCATCGGATCTGTCCTTTTTCCTTGTCGGATTTGTTGTTCTTATTCTATATTTATACTTTGGCTTCTCAGCTTTCGTCAATGATTGTAGTTCCTGAGCCAGAAAGATTTGTTGATCCGCACGAGAGAGAATCTCCTATTCTCGCTACGGGTATTCCATTTATTAGAACATTTGGAGAACCACTAGCCTGTATAGCACCGTGTGGCGCACAAACAGAACATCCGTGATCTTCCCATAAATCCCCTACTCTGACAACAGGCAGTCCATCTATCAGTACATCCCACGATGCACTCATATTTGTTCGTGTCGGAAAACATCCGTGTCCACTACACATATCTCCTAGTCTTACTACTCCTGGCATAAGCCATTTCTCCTTTTTTGAATTTCCATATTTTTTCCCGGAATATATTGTCCTATAAAACTGTATGGCGGTAATTCCGCTGTACTTTATTTGCCCTATTTGATAGCACTAAAATTTAGCGACGGCAATTTATCGGTGTCAAAGGCCTTAGTCGTGGGCAATTTTGACTTGGTGTTTATATTCTTCTTATTGGTGAATTTCCCATACGACTCTATTGCCGCGTTCCCACCGGTAGATCCTGCTCTACCTTTTTTACATATCCATTCTCCATTAGCATCTTCGCATACTGCTTTAGACTTAGCGTTGGTTATATCTGCTCGCTGACTTCCTCCAGTCATCCCTTTTACGGCCGCTGTAATAACGTACCATTTACCTGAATATTTTTGACAGGTTTCTTTACCGGGCTCAAAGGGATCTACTAAGGAAGCTCCATATGTAGCCATTACTACTACTTCAGCAGATTGATAAATTTGATCATCTACTACGATATATTCTTCTGAACCCGATGCTTCGGCGGCGTCTACTTTAGCAATTAATGTATCAGTATAATTGGATGGATCAACTAATTTATATCCATCCGGATATTTTAAGCCTGTGAAATCACAAGCTCCGACCTCTTTTGCATCTGCAACCGATTCTGTAGGTTGACACGCACAGGTCTCTACTTGCTCCCAATTACCCGTTTTCATTGCTAATTCCACTATTTCTCTAGATAGATCATATTCAGATATATCTCCTCCAATATTAGATTTTTGTGCTGATGTATCAGGAGGAAGCGAGGCGGCACCAGGACTAATTCGGAAAGTCCCTGGTAATATACCTAAACCACTAGAGGTCTGTACTGTTGCTACATCAAAAGGTTTTGGATCATTTGGATCGGGACTAGATTGAGGCGTTGAGCCATCCTGTTTAGATAATATAGAATCTGTCATTGCAGGATTAAGTGGAGAAGTCATACTTGGATAACCCCACGTACCGTAATATGATCCTGTTTCTTCAAGAGGATCACGCTCTTTAGTTACAACAATGGCTCTACCGCCAGGTGAAGCCGACTGAGCTGGAACATCACGAGCCTTAGGTGTGATTACAGGCTTCTGCTTATTCTTTAATGCTGAAGAAGGGCTAGATGGTGGAATACCTTCTTTGTATTCTGGAAATGTATCTTCTAGAGTCTTAGCTACAGGACCCATTGCGGCCTCTACGGATCCAGCCATCTTGACTTCATTATCAGTCATCTCCTTTTCGTGCCATTCTCCTTCAGTCGCTTTACATCCATCTTCATTTCTATTAGCACCAGCGGCAGCGGAGCCACCTGTACACCATCCCACTTTATGGACTTTCGCAACTTTAGTCTTATCTTCTGCTACTGCCTTGTATTCTACGTCCTTTACATTGGCAGTAAATTTTTCGTTTTTATCGGAGAATGGAGTCTCACCCTTCTCTACACCTTTTGTAAAATCACTCTTCTTTTCAATAGGATTTCCGTATGGATCTTCTGAAGGGAACTCTTCATCATTAGGAGATACCCAACCTACTCCATTAACGTATTCAGGAGGTGTCGAATCATATCCTCCTGTAGGGGAAGCCGCTTGTTGTTGCTCAACTACCTCTACACCTTTTGGTTGAGCCGCTGAAATTTGAGCTGGAGTAGCTTGACCTGACATAGGAGCCTGCTTATGTTTAGGTACATCTACAACTGTTCCAAGTGGTTTCGCTAACTCTGCTCCAAGAGGACTTTCCGGCTCTGTGGGCACCTCGCTTTGTCCAGTAGCCGATTTATATAACGTCATAATGTCTTGCATCACTGGACCCGTTACATTCTCTAACATTCGATTAGAGTTGACTAATGCACAGGGGTCGGAAGTGGCTAACTTAGCAAATGCGGCCCATTGAGCGAGTTTATTCAGTACGTTTGCAAGGGCGGCAAGGTCTTCTCCAATAAGATCATTAATCTTTCCCATCAACTCGGAACACATATTATTAAAATCGGACGTAAGACCTCGTATTGTATCACACTCTGCTAGTAGATTAGATGCACTTGAAGCATTGGTGATACCCTTAATTAGATTCTTAGATCGTTTGTTAAGCTGTGGTAGATCTCCTGCTCCATTGGCATCATCAATCGCTCCCTCAGATTCAAGCAAGGTAGCGAATCCAGAGGCACACTCAAGGGCTTCATCATATTGCCCTAATGCTTTAGTTAATTCCCGTCCAGCCTGCTGTATACCAGAGTTCCGTATGAAGTCTCGTGTAGCAGAGAGAAAGGCTTCTTGCAGAAAGTCCCCACAGGAAGTAAACGCATCAGAGACACCCTGAACCTCTTGGAGCGTATCCCATATCTCTTCACCGTCAGACCCAGGATAAGCCGCTTTGACTGCGACCTCATTGATACCCTCTTCACCAGTGATATCCAGGGATTTGCCGTCGCTCTTCATCTTCTTTGCTTTGGGCGAAGAAGGCGATTCCATCATCCCACCGACGTTACCCATCGCATCGCCAGCGTTTGCAAACGTTCCTGTTCCCTGTGAGCCTGATATTATGCTACTTGGATTCATTTTTTTCTTTTCTCAGTGGTTGTTTTCTTTTTTTTTCTCGTGAAAAACGCGGTTTTACCGACGGTTTCCGGTTAATTGAGCTTCAAACCAGCCCCTTTTACCCAATTCAGGGTACCAGCCTCTGTGGTCACACCCTTGGCAGAGGTGATTGTAACATCATCGAGTCCGTCGATATTGACTGCGCCACCTGCTTCTATGTTGAGGTCACCCCCTCCTACTAGATTGAGGTCTCCACCTGCTTCTAAATTGAGATCACCATCTATCTTAAGGTTAGCATCCCCGGTGATCGTAATGTTCTCATCTCCCGCTACTATATGATAATTGTCCATCATAACGTTTACTGTTCGATTCCCTTCAAAATCTATCTCTTCGTATGTACCTGATTTGTGGAATTTCATAAGTCTTTCAGCACCTGGTGTATCGTCCCATTCTTCTACGTGACCTGATTCGGATGCTCTTACGTGATTAAATGGATAAACGGCTTTGTAATTATCCATTGGGAGGTCCGTTGCTTTAGCATCTCCCCCTCCCACATCAGGAGGTCCTTCGAAATCCTTGTATGCTCGTCTATGCGTATCGGGTTCGTTCAAATGGGTGGCTTTAGGATAGACCGCATTTGGATCGTTGAAACCAGTCTTAGCTGGCGGCTTAGTAGGATATCCCCCTAGCGTTCCCATCATAATAGGCTCTTGACAGGCTTCTCCATCCCTGAAGAATCCTACTACCCACGTACCTTCTACAGGCCCTAGCGGAGTAGTACCGATTCCATTCATAGCGGCGGACGTAATTGGTTGCATCGGATGAGCCCAGGGTAGGTCTGTGGTCGGAATTCCTTCGTCAATTCCCAATTCTTGTTTCTCTGTATGCAGACCAGCTATTCGTACTTTGCATCTTCCTAGTCTCATTGGATCTCGTCTATCTTCTACGACACCCATAAACCAAATGAAACCATCAAATCCCATAAATTGCATAATCTCTAATCTCCTTTAATTTTAAGAACGTTCTTCGATTACTTTGTCTGGATCCCCAAAGAATCCATCTTTCATACACTCTATTGTCATTGTATATCCAGCGGTATTAATCTTATGATGAATAGCAGTAACCAACCATTTCCCTGTCATATACTGATCCTCAGGTACATCGTGAGAGTGAATATGAGTCGGTATCCGGAGCATTACGACATCACCAGCCCAGCAATTTGAATCGCCGGGGACATCAAATTTAATGGTATTCGCATTCATTTCAGTTTTCTTCATATCGTAATGAGGATAATGACTCTTTTCTCCTTTATCGTGGATAGCATAAAGCCCATTTGCACTCATAAACCCATTACGTTGCCATACATTGTAATCTGCGTAAGGGGAATCTTTAGGACCATTGAGACCAATACCCTCTGCCATTATAGGATCTTTCTCACCATCGTACTCAACCTCATAACTCGCTAACGACTTTTCAAGGATATTATGTGTCAATATAGATGCACCATATCGACCAGTTACCTGTCCGCCAGATATATCAAATCTAGTTTGTTCTGAATATTTCTCCATCATTGAACCATCAATTGTGAAACCGCCCCCATCCTCGCCAATTTTCATTGGCATATTTTTTAAAGTGAATGCTCTCATTATGTCTCCGTCTTTTAGTTCGTCTACAGTCACGAACTTGAAGCCATCATTGTTCTCAAAGAACAAGTAATTGGACGCTCCATCAGCGGATACGGAGTTTCTAGCAAGAAAATTCAACAACTGAAAAGGATTCCAATTCGGTACCACCATATTCTTTTCGTGAAGAGAAGGAGATACCGTGAAGTCTGTCCATACACCATTTGACCCAAATTCCATAATATTCATACCTACATATTCTGCTATCTCTGATGCCGTCATTTTCAAAAATGAACGACTTATTAGTTTTTGGTTGTTTATAAAGAGATAAGGAGATGATATTCCTATAGTATATTGGGTAAATTTTGGATTCTTTACTCCACCGCTTATAGAATCAATTTTGAACTCCTTTTCGAGATTGGAAGTTTTCTCTGAAGCCGTATTCGGTGTAAGTATCTCAAAATGAAATTTTTCTAGACCAGAGCCGACAATACCATTAGCTTCGACATAACCAGTTCCATCTTGTATCATTATATTGCCGAACATACAATTATTGTATATCGACTCGTAGATACTCATTTGCGTGATGATACCACTCAGTTCCGCGCTATCACCTTTGTAGTTAGTGAACTCACAATTCCATTCAGAAATAGTGTGAGGATCTAATGTCTCAAAACTGGGAGCAAGTTCTTCAGCCATAATATAGTCTATTCCTGAAATTGTTGTTTAGTATTTTTCATCCATTTCGTAAATTCATCTGCTATCTTCGGTACGTGGCTTGGCTTGAGTAACATAATATGTCTTTTTTTATCGTTTAAATGTAGTTCCCATTCTAAATTAGTAACAGGTACTCTGTCCTCTTCCAGACTGTTTGTCGGATATTGAATAAATTCCGAATCTTCCCAATGGTGAATTTCATCTTGGTCGTCATAAATTTTGTTCACATAAGCATAGACTTCCGGTTCTCTTTGCACCCAATCATAAAATGGATCAATTATTTTGTTTATTGCACATACAATCCACCAATAGTCTTGAGTTCCATAGTATTGTTCTGCTACCTTTTCGGGTGTAGAGTCTTCGGATATTGTTACTGAATAATACATAGTTGCATATTTTTCAACTGTTTTGAGCATATCTAATCTATGTGTAATATCAGTTATACTTACTCCATTATAAGTCAGTTGAGGAAGTATTTTTGTATATTTCGGCATTAGAACCCTCCTGACTGTTGAATATCACTTTGAGTAATGATTGCATTTTCTTTAAGAACTACATTTAATTGAGTTTCAATTGGAGCACCATCTTCATAAGCATTCCACGTTCCGGTTGGCGTGTAATTAACCTCTACTGATTGGATAAAAGAATCTTTTATTTGAAATAAATGCATATTGCGTTCCGCTCCAAACCAGAATTCTACATTGACTGTTACAGGTATACCTAGGCGTCCTATACTTGCCAGAGAATCTTCAATGTCTTCAAGGAGGGATGTAGCACTTGCTACTTTTCCGCCTTCTCCCGCCTTCTCTATGGCATCAACTGCGAGTTGATGGGCTTTGGCAGAATTATGAATAGTTGTATCGCCGCCAAGAGGTCCTTTAACTACAGGAGATGCGAATTTTTTAAAAGCAAAACAAACAGTTTCTATTGCTTTTTGTTCTTCTCTATCTTTAGGAATCATTCTCCAACCTAAAGTGTGTGATCTTAAAGAAGCACCATCATACACTAATCCCATCTTATTATTTTGTATTGAACCCTTTGCCATTTTACCAGAACTATTTACGTTGGTCAAATCGCTCAGACCACTTTGCACTTCATTTACCATTTGTTTGATTATGCCTGCGCCTGTTGCGGCGGCCGTATCTGTAGCATTTCCGCCACCGGCGCCAATATCAGCAGTTCCTTCCGTTACAAGCATATTTTCTGCTTCTGTATAATTCTGGTTATAGGAAGTAGATAGAGTTAAAGGCATAGGGAGCCAAATATTAGCAATAGAGTCTTTATCCAGGCCACTGCCTTGTCCTTTTATGCCTGAATGTTCACGAGTAGTAGGTACCCAAGTATTGATTATTAATCTTGTCCAAAAATTCCCTGCGGATACATCATCTAAAGGAAATTTAAATATTTTGGCGCCATTGGACGCCTTAGTAGTATCTGATGGATCAGGCTTAAACGTGAATGAACTATCTCCGTCGTGCGATAGACTACTACTGACATCCGATACTGATATTGCTGTTCCGTGAGAACCAATATTTGGACCGCTTCGTCCTTTTTTTACTGCCATTTTACCTTCTCTATGTGATAATAAGTCCTTTGAAGTATTTATATAAATAGTTGAGATGGCTTATAAGGGAAAATATAAAGTAAAGAATCGCTCAAAATACGTAGGGGCAGTTGATAACGTAGTATACCGATCGTCTTGGGAAAGACGCTTTATGGTATATGCTGATACTAATCCTAATGTAGTGAAATGGAATAGTGAAGAACTTGTCATCCCATATGTCAGTCCCGTCGATGGGAAAGTTCATCGATACTTTCCTGATTTCTGGATTGAAGTAAAAGGAGAGAAGGGAAAGATTAATCATATGGTAATAGAAGTCAAACCAAAAACCCAGACGGGACCCCCAAAGCTGGGAAAGACCGCAAAGTCGAAATATCGCTATGCAAGAGCAATGAAGACGTGGAAAGTGAATGAAGCAAAGTTTGAAATGGCTAAAGAATTTTGTGATGACAGAAAGTGGCAATTTAAAATACTAACAGAGGATCATTTGGTGAAGTAATATGGCTGTAAAAGTTGCAAAAAAATTAGTCCATCTCACAGAAGGTACTAAGAAGATTTCAAAAGCGAAACAGAAGAAGAAATCGGTAGCGTGGTTTAAGAAGAAAGTCGGTGAATCTGCAAAAGGATTCAAAAAAAAGGGAAAACTGGCTCCCGGAAAGATATATACATTTGGATATGACGCCAAATACAAAGATATACTTCCTTATTGGGATAAATTTCCTCTTATTGTTGCACTTGATGCGTATAAGGATGGCTTTTTAGGACTCAACTTTCATTATATATCTCCTATAGAGAGGATGAAATTCTTTTCAAAAATATTGAAATTCGCTACTCAAAAGGGAGAGGTAGAAGATATGACAGATAAAGCACGTTTCAATGTATCTTGGGACGCAGTACGAAATATTAAGCACGCCGACAAAATGATACATAAATACTTATACGGTCACGTAAAAACAAGTCTACTAGAAGCACCTCCTAATGAATGGGAGAACGTTATATTTCTACCATATCAGAAATTTGTTGGTGCTAGTGCCAAATCAGTTTGGAGTAAGTAATGCAAATATCAGATTTTAACGATGTAATAGGTTCAGATTTTGCTAGAAATAATTTATATTCTATAGAAATCTATATGCCTCGAGGACACAAAGGAATGGGTATGACCGGTAGCGGAGAATACTTAGGAAAATTCTACACCGGAGCAGACGAGGAAAAGGGAGGCAGTAGATTTCTTTCATATAAAGCAAAACAAGTATCAATACCTGGTAAAAGTCTAGGTACAGTGGATGCCAAGAGATTTGGTCCTATCTTTAAAGTTGCTAATGATTTAATAGTGGACTCAACGTCTATGACATTTATGTGTGGAGAGGATTATGCAGAACATAGATTTTTTGATGGATGGATATCTGCTGTTATGGGACAAGTTAAACACGGCACTGGAGTATCTGCAAAAAGTCCTAAACCTACTCATAGACAAGTATATACCTTAAGTTATTATAACGATTATATTGGTGAGGTTAGAATTATTCCTCTCGATAGACAAGGAGGCGCTATTGCAAATGTCGTTTTAATAGAAGCATATCCAACAAATATTGGACCAATAGAATATATTTGGGGTAGTGAAGGAGAGATAGCAACATTTACTGTAACTTGGGTATTTAGAGATTGGAATCATACTGATCCTGAAAATGGATGGTGGGCAGATACAAATGAACTTGCTCAAGGCTCGATTATGGAGAAACCAAAAAAGAAAGTACATCCGGCCGAAGCATAAGGGGAATAAACGTCTATTCCCCGCATTGATAATATAATTGTTAATAGGAGATAATATTATGTCATTACCAAAGTTAGTAACACCGATATACAGTTTGAAACTGCCATCGGACAAAAAACAGACCGTGTCCTACAGACCATTTCTGGTGAAAGAAGAGAAGATTCTTTTGACAGCTATGGAAGGAGCAAAAAACTTAAAGGGAGATGCCTTTCAGAATGCGGTAAGAGATGTGATTTTAAGAGTCATTGCAAACTGTACTGATGGAAAGATAGATGGAACTAAATTACCTGCATTTGATAATGATTTTCTGTTCTTAAATATTAGAGCAAAGAGTCGGGGCGAAATGATTGAGCCTTCATTTACTTGTAATCAAGAAATAAATGGAGTAACTTGTGGAAACGTAGACAAACATCCAATTAGGATTGATGAAATCAAAATTGATTTTCCTGATAAAGATTACTCAAAGATAATGATAATGGATGAGATTGGAATTCAATTAAAGTTTTTGTCTACTGAAGAATTGAAAGTTCACGATGGTGAGTCTGATCCCATAGAAAAGATGTTTAAAATTATTGTTGATTCGATAGACTATGTGTTTGATGCGGAGAATGTCTATAAAGGTAAAGAAACATCAAAACCAGAGATGTCTACCTTTGTAGAGAGTTTGACAGAAGATGTCTTTGATAAAATTAAAGATTTTTTTAATCATCTACCACAGTTAAGACACGAGGTTGATTATAAGTGTTCAAAATGTGGACATAAAGAGCCAGTCGTGTTGGAGGGGCTGGAAGATTTTTTCGGCTTTGCATAAGTTACGATACGTTGGCCAATCATTACAAGACCAACTTCCAACTTATGCAACATCACAATTACAGCCTAGCAGATCTGGAGAATATGCTACCGTATGAAAGGGAGATTTACGTTGCCCTTTTAGCAGATTGGCTTAGGGAAGAAAAAGAAAGACACGAACAGAGTAAAAATAATAGAAGATAACAGAATGATAAATGTAAATAAATTTATATTGTTATTGAAACAGACGAAATTAATTCCAACAAAAGAGATTTCTGTAGTGAAAACAATACTTAAAAAAATGAATAAAGGACAAAGGCTCAATATTAAACAGAGACAAATTTATAATGATGTAGCAACCAAAGCCTCAGTAGATCCAATGACAAATAATATGGCGATATTAGCCTTGACGAAAAATAAATTAAAACAGAAAAATAAATGATTAGTTTAACAGATAGAGCCGCAAAAAACTTTAAGAGAATTCGAGAGGATGAAGAATTGTCTGAGGATGTTCCTCTACGAATAGCCGTTAAGGGTGGTGGATGTGCTGGTTATGAGTATTCTCTAACATTCGGAGAACCTGCAAAGAAAGATTTAGTGTTTGAGTCAAAAGGTCTACCTATAGTAATAGACCGTAAGAGTCATATAGTAGTAGATGGATTAGAGATAGATTGGTCACAAGACTTATCTGCCCCTGGTCCTCGTTTTGAAAACCCTAGAGCAGAATCCACGTGTGGATGTTCTACGAGTTTTTCAATCAAGCCTCCTGAAGAGGTTGATAAACCCGTTTGGATGAATTAAAATGGCTGCACAATCATCATTAGAAGGTCTGGCGAAGATAATGGCCGCGAAGGCTATTATAGGCGGGGCCGCTGGAAAGGTCAAAGATTTCGCTTCAGGAGATAAAAGACTTGAAAAGAAGATGAAGAAGAGGTCGGCAAAGGAGAAAGCCGCACAGCAAAGAAAGATTCTTGCAGACGAAAAAGAGGAGCATAGTAACTGGTTACGTGATAATGGTAGTATGTTGCAAGCTATAAAAGATAGAGCTTTCGGATGGAGAACACATTTGAATATGGAACAGCAGGCAGCAAAAGACTACAAGGACGAAAAGAAAGAGGAAAAGAAGGAAAGAAAATTAATTGCAAAACATCGCAGAGCCCAATTTGTGTCCGGAATGTCAACAGAAGAATGGGCAGAACAGGCAGCCTATACCGAGGCAGAAGATAGACATAATCTGAGCAAAAGAGACCTTGAGGATCGTAAAAAAGATATCGAACAGAGGCGTGCCGCTCAGGCTGATGCAATGACACTTGATGCGGATGGAAATAAATTACAGAATGAATATACTGCAATGGGGAGAGATAGACTTCTTGCATTAATAGAAAACAAAGAACGAGAGGAAGATGGAGCTAAGTTAAAAAAAGAGTTTAATGATAAGCAGAAGACTGCCTTAGAATTCTTTGATGAAGACCCAGGTTCAGAATCTCCCACTATTGTTCCGCCAGCGGCATCGAGTGATATTACACCAGTATCCGGAGGAAGTAGTGCAGATATAGTATCCGCGATAGAAGAATTAACTATGAACGAAGGCGCTCCCTCAATTGAAGGAGAAAATATAGGGACAGGATCTGCACCAGATACAGATGGTGTAAGTGGGAGTAGTGTTACTCCGATGACTCTGGATCAAGATGGGGATCCAATGATTGTGGAGTCCGATCAAATAGGAGAACTTCTTGAAATTGAAAGAGAAGAACTTGCTTTTGATAGACGAAGAGAAGCAAGAGAAATTAAATCTCTCAGAATAGCACTAGAAGCACGAAGAGATGCCAAAAGGGGAATGGGCAAGCCTGCCGTCGGAAAGCCAACATTAAACAAAAAAGACGATGAAGGTGGTTTCTTCTCTAGCCTTGGTAATTTATTAGGTTCTATATTACTGAATCCATTCAGCAAGATTGGTATGGGACTTACAGGTTTGTCTTCTGCAACATCTGCACTAACCGGAGGTGTTAACTCACTCAAAGCATTATCCAACAGATTTTTCAAGACGAAATTTACAGTTCCAACGGTAAATCAGCCTAAACCTACTGTTCAACCTAAACCTACTGTACAGCCTAAAGCAACTAAACCAACTATACAGCCTAAACCTACTGTACAGCCTAAAGCAACTAAACCAACTATACAGCCTAAACCTACTGTTCAACCTAAACCTACTGTTCAGCCTAAACCTACTATTCAACCTAAACCTACGGTTCAGCCTAGAGCGTCTGGTGTAGGTAAAGGAAATGCTCCAGGTTCAAAAGCAACTCAATTTAAAGCAAAAGCTCCTACTGTAACTCCGGCAAGCACAGGTGGTGTCCAAGCAGGAGGCAAAGCATTATCAGAGGCAGCTAAAAATACCGCGACCACTTTGAATAAGGTAAAAAATGTTGCTAAAGTAGGAAAACAAGTATTAGGTAAAGTAGCAATTCCATTAACAATAGCATTGTCTGCTTTTGATGCGTACTCTACAGAAACAGACGATACGCTAGATAGAACTGAAAAAAATATAGCACATACTAAGACAGGAGCTGCCCTTGCTGGTGCTGCCGCAGGAGCGGCCTTAGGATCAGTTGTTCCGGTAATCGGGACTGTAATTGGTGCAATGGTTGGTGGTGGACTAGGATATTTCTTAGCAGGAGAAGTTGGAGAAACTGTTGCTGAACAAGTATCTGATAAAACCATTGTTGATGAGAAAACTTCAGGCTCCAAATTAGCTCAAGAAGATAAAGTGGCGTTGATGAAGCAAGCCGAGGAGTTAGATATTGTAGATACCGGTATGGGTCACGGTACTATTGAAGATTTAGAAAAATTATCAGGCTTAAATGTAGATAGCCTCGAATCTCTCCTAGATACAGAAACTTGGGGCAAAGCAGATAAACAGAACATTATGGATCTCATCGCCGCCAAGAAGATGGGAAAATCGATTAAATATGATGATGGCGGATGGTTAGGAAGTGAATCAATCTCATATGGAGAAGCAGGAACAGCAGAAAAGCAATTAGCATCTCCTGGACTAACTCCTGATCCAGCAACTGAAGTTGCTCCACCAAAGGAAGAGAAGGTAAATGCGAGAACAGGAAAGAAAGTCACCAGAAAGAAATCAAAAGATTTCGATGATTTTGGCAAAACAGAAGAAGAGAAAAGAGCCGAGATGGAGTCGTGGAAGGGCGGAACAAGAGTTGATATGAGTGTAGAAGCTACAAAGAGGGCCGCCGTTACTTTGGGTAAGGATCCAGACAACTTTGAAATGACTGCGAAAGAAAGAATGAAGGCTGAAACAATGCAAAACCAGGGCATTACGGCTGAGCAATATGAACAGATAAATCCAGATCCAATCAAGCAAGATGCTTTAGCGGAAGCCGGATTAACTGAAGGTTCTATATTTACGCACGATACAAACATAGAAAAAGCATTATGGGACATTTGGGCAGAACAAAAACCACTTTTTGGACTCACACCAAAAGGTACAGTTGGTATTGAAGGAGAAAAAGAATTACCTTTAACGGGAGGATTGACAGAAACTTCAGAATTTTCACCTCAAATGAGTATGTTTGGAAATGCGGGAGAGTTAATGGCACCGGTGCCAGTAATCGATGTCTCTCCGAATTCACCTGTGATGGGTAGTCAGAAAGAAATAGTACCAAGTGAACTTTTAGCACAATCCGTTTCTCAAATTTCGGCAATGGAAAAACAAGCGGCTGTTGCGAGTCCGGCAGGTACCAATAACATAAATACAAACTCCTCTGTAGACAATAGTGTGACAAACTTTATTCCTCCTCCATCTACTGCTCACGCAGGAATAATTAAAGCAGGGTCCGGGAGAGGATAAGAATTATTATAAATAGTATACAATGGAACAGTTATAACAAAGGGATCATAATGGAAAATGAAGAAAAATTAATTCTAGAAGAAACGCACAATGATGATATCGGCACCGCTGATTTTAATTTTAATACACTCGTTAAGGTATTTCAGGAGCTAAGTACAGCATCTTTAATTAGAAGTGTTGCGGCAGTTGTTCCAATGAAGATGTCTACTGGACAAATTATTAATATTAAGAAAAATGCGACAACTGATGCATTTGAAACGGTAGTCAATACATTAACCGTAAATACTGATACATCTAATCCAACTCAAACTGGACTTTCGATAGAAGCAGTAACAGACCTTCAGAATCAATATGGTTTAGATGGATATGCGATTGCGGCTAAACTACTAAAGGGAATTGTTGATCAAGCTGAGAATACTGCTTTCCTCACATTTCTGAATGCTAATGCTTTAGCCCAACCAGTCTTAACTTTGACTGCGCCAGCTTCTTCTGAACAATCATTATTTGAAATTACCCAGCGTGTTCAAGAACTTGTTATTAAAATGAACACTCCTAATTTCAGAACATTTAGTGCTTTTGCAATTCTCCCTTATAAGAATGCGGCCTCCATTTCTGCATTATCTCACTATGTTCGTGGCTCAGAAGAATCAGAAACCAATATGGTTCTCAACAAGATGGGTAGAACAATGTATTACGTTAATCCAGATGTAGCCGCTACAGAGATGTATGTAGGATTACACGAGACTGGTAAAGCGAATATGGGAGCTTCCTCTGTTATTATGGGTACGTTTCCACAAGAGATACTAAGAACAACTCACGTTGAATCTTTCAACACCAATATGGGTATCTTAAATCGATATGCTACCGCGATGAATCCGCTCTCTGGTGGGGGATTTGAAATGCTAATGTCAGCAGTAATTAGTTAATATGAAATCATTAAAACAAACTGCTTCAGAAGTATTATTGGAAATACCGGCATTCACGCCTAAGTCTGATAAATTAATTCCGTTCATCAACAAAGCCATTGGTAGAGTAGATGATGATTTGAGTATTACTGATTTTGCACTTGCTGTAACGAAAATAGTTGAGACCGAATATGGCTCTCACAATTATGAGAAATTCGTTAAGATAGTAAAACTTAAATTAGTATGATGAAATCTAAAATAGTTTTTATACTTGCCACAGGGTTAATAGTAATTTTACTCTGTATCGTAGGAATGGAATCGTATATTGCCCTAATTGAGAAAACCCCTATTAGTGAGTCAACACACGGATTACTTCAGTCTGCTTTAACTGGAACAATCGGCATAATTGCAGGATATATTAGTGGTAAAGCAGAATGATTTAAGTTGGGGTAGGTAATAATATATTCAACGGATACTTCAATAGTTCTGTACCAGTTAATTTCTTTTTCCGTTCACACGAGAGCCAGAATACTTTTTTTGTATTAGAGTCTATAAAAAGTCTTACGGGGTACTCAGCCCCCAGTTTCTTGAAGTGATAATCTTTAGTGATTGGTTTATTCTGATGATCATTAAGTTGTCTACCGAATGAGTGATCTCCTGCGTAATACTCCCAACAGTCCTTTTCCGAAGAAAATTCTTTATTAGCTACTGTCGCATTCAATGATGTGACAAATAATAATACTGCGATCCATTCCATTTTTACTCTGGGAATTGTAATCCCTTTTCTTCCATCTGAAAAATTAGTCGATCACGTACAAGTTGTAATACGCCATTTGTGTCTTGGTCATATTTAATCTTGTTTTGCATAAACTGGTCTATGTCCCAAACAAGAAGTGCCCAGTCCATCGACTTTGATGCTACGTTAAATTGTTCTTGATCTTCAGGTAAAATAAACTCTAGTTTAGCTTTCATCATCCTCTCCTGCATCGTCCACTATTTTATCTAATACATCACCCATAGTGACTTCATCCGTTAAAAAACTATTTTTTTGGCGAATCATTGTTTCAAAAATTTTCCATAGCTTCCACATTCTTGTTTCGTGTAATTCGCTTAATCCAATCAGAACATTTGAAATCTGATCTGATGTCATAGAGTCATACACCGTATCCTCCATAATTCTTTCTGTTACAGCATCCAAGTCGTCTTTCGTTTGCCATACATTCTGAATTTGCTCTTCTAAATCAAATCTATCCACTGGAAATTCCCTCTTTTCGTATCCTTCTAATTGTTCTTTTTGTTTAATAGATTTATCAACAATATTTCCAGTAATTTTATCATTATCTGTTACAGTATTCATAGTTTTCTCCTAATTAAATCCGTGTGTTTGTCCCCAATGTTGTACGATGGCATTAGCCCATAAAATATAAATTATATTCTTCCATAACCACACTTCTATTATTCCTGTTCCCATATTTAATTCTATTGTTGGGTTGATGGAAGGGGTTCGAACCCTCGACTTTCAGATCCACAACCTGATGCTCTACCAACTGAGCTACCATCAACATATTGGTGGGGAGGGGTGGAGTCGAACCACCACAGACTTAGTCGGCTGATTTACAGTCAGTTGGGCTCGCCACTTGCTCAGCCTCCCCTCATTCTTTAATAGTATTATATCACGCTTTGAAGGTAAAAGTCAAGCGTTTTTATGAATATTATCTTTTAAATATTGATAGGGACTAGGAAAATCTTTGATTTGTCCGTTCCACTTCCTTTTTCTCTCTTCAGTTTGTTGTATAAACTGTTCAGTCCATTGTTTAACTAACTGAGAGTAGGGGATAGTTCCTTCGAAGTCGGCTTCATCCTCTTTTTGATTGTTCTGTAATGGTTCCAATTTATCTATGGGGTACCAATTCATACCTGCCGCCATTGCGTGAATACCAACTCCCTGAAATGAATTCTTAAGGTTTTTGTTAAAGTATTCCCGATGAAAACCTTTAGAAATTCCAGCGGACGTGTTGGCAAACATTTCTTTTGGATAATCTCTATTTAGAATGTCTCTCCAATATTCTGTATCATCTCTATGTGAAAGTGCGTAGGAAAATGCAACAATGTGGGCACATTCATAAAAATCATCTTGACATTTAGCAGTATACTCTCTCCTATCCCATTCACTTATATGACCTCTTTTTAATGTTTTAACCAAATTAAATAGAAATTGGTATATACTCTGTAATCCATTAGATTGTAATGGTTCTATAAAACCAGCAGATAATCCAATTGCTAAAGTGTTTTTAACCCACAATTTTTCTTGAATACCACATCTCATTGGAATTAAACGATATTCTAAATCTTCAACATTCTCATAGCCCTTTTTTATTAGATTGTATTTAAATTCTCGTAATGCGGCGTCAGTTGAAATAAACTTATCAGAAAATACATATCCAGACCCCATTCTAGACCATAATGGGATTTCCCATATCCAACCATTTTCAACGGCTGAACAATTTGTATAATTTACAATTTGTGTTTCTGGATCTGTATAAGGTATTTTAGTAGCCCAAGCATAATTATTGGGAATGAAATCTTCTATGGAATTAAATGGAACGTCAAAAGTTTCAGTTAACAATAAAGATTTGAATCCAGTACAGTCTATAAATAAATCTGCTTCTAGTTTTTGTCCATTGTCCAATATGAGATATTTAATTCCATCTTCATTCGTAGGGACCCCTAATACTTCTGCTTGAATATGAGTAAAATTATTAGGATACTTAGCTTTACAGTAATGATCTCTTAACCATAATCCAAATTTAGTGGCATCAAATTGGTAAGACCAACCGTACTTCCCATCATTTTGAGGTCGAGATAGGTCTATTGAATGTAGTGCTTTATTTTGATTCACAAAAGACATTACTGGCCAAAAAGTATCAGCAAAATCACTTACTGGAGTTTCAGGATAAAATATTTTTTTGTGTTGCCAATCTACTGCCGTTTGCGCCGCAGTTGCTCCATTCATTGCAACATCGAACATCGGGGTACCAAACGGAAAATGAAATATTCCTGAATCTTCACGATACCAATTTTCAAATCTAATACTTAGTTTATGAATAGCATCACAATGAGACATCCAATCAGAGTCTTGGATGTCTAGCAATTTTAACCAGGCTCCTATACCATTAAAACCAGCTTGTTCGCCAGCGACTGTACTTTCTCCTACTCCAACAGTAGGATGATTAGGAGATTCTACAAGTGTGATCTGTTTGTCGGGAAATTGATTTAATAATATAGTTGCGGTCATCCATCCAGCTGATCCTCCACCTACTATTGTAATATTTTTTGTTTCCATAATTTTTTCATTTTCATTTGGGGAAAAGATGAACGTCTTACCCGTTCCGAGCCTCAGGTGCGACCACTTCTGGCTCTAGTATACCTAGTTCATCCCTGTTAGAGGTAATTACTCCTCCCGTTGAGGTTTAAAAAGCCAAACTCGTTTGAATGGCACAAATCAACTCTCAGTTTGTTTTCCTTACATTCTCTTTAATATTTTCATTTTCAATATAGGCATCATCATCATAACTTTGAGCCAATCTCCATTTAAGATATTCATATGCGGAAATTGGCTCAAACTTATCTGGTTGATTTGTGAAATTTTCAATCATCACATCACGGCCTGCATCCACAAAATATGGCATTGAATACCTTGATCTTGTCATATCCGTATTTACTATTCTATGATTCGTAGATTTTAGAATACCGTTTGACCATCGTGAAAGCATATCCGCAACATTCAATACAATAGAATTTTCCACTACCGGAACATCTTCCCACTCTTTTGTTTCTCTGTTCTCAACTTGAAGACCTCCTACATCATCGAAACGCCATAATAGAGTTATACTACCATAATCGGTATGACTGCCTCCTCGTAATTGACCTTCTCTCACATCACTATCCCATTTCGGATAGTGTATAACTCTCATAGTTGAACTTCCATCTACGTGTTTCTCTACAAGAAAACCTCTAGGGAGGGAGAACATTTCTTCAAATTTGTAAAGGAATTCATATGAAAGTAATCTT
>Ga0209402_10000756_pt1 | contig 37428 bp, 40 predicted proteins | sample ArcticOcean_MG_C_3_FD_187437 | JGI IMG/M metagenome (GOLD analysis project Ga0209402, IMG submission 187437) | Marine microbial communities from western Arctic Ocean - ArcticOcean_MG_CB8_126 (SPAdes) (version 2) | ecosystem: Environmental > Aquatic > Marine > Oceanic | place: Arctic Ocean... | reverse complement strand
TGAATGATGGGCTGTGCTTCCTCCGCTCTTTCGACATGTCCCACTCCTTCTTCACAGCAACAGCTGTGTTTATTTTAGGAGCGGGATCCTCACTTAGCCACCTGTCCGAATTTCCGGGTCCACCTCAGTTCTAGGCGTAGTCTTAAGCATGATCGGGATAACGATCGCCTGGTCCCTGTTTGTATTTTTTGGGGGTAGCTCGGTTGAAGCTTGGTTGAGCTCCCTGTTCTTCGGAGCAGGGTTGGGCGCTGGAATAGCAGCGTTCGTGGCTTGGCTACACATCGACCGCGAGAACGGCCTGGTATTAGGGCTAACGGCATTAGTCGTCATCGGGTCCGGCATCCTCGGGGCCTGGGGTGGCTACGAATACGGTTCAGCGCAGGAAGTTGAATGTTGCGCTATGCCGACTGTATCGCCGATTTATTACACGGCGCTTGGATCAGCTGTGGTGGCAAACGTAGCGGGCGTGGGATTCGCGCTGGCGCGAGCGTTCGTCACTAGAAAAAAGACGACTCAATATCACAACTTATTGCGCTGACGGTTAGAAAAAACAATGCAGAAATACTTAGCACGCCGATTCCTTCTTGCCTTCGTAACCCTGCTCTCGGTGTCTCTGATCATCTTCATCATGAGCCGGGTGTCAGGCGACCCCAGGCACATCTACCTGGACGATTACTCGACACAGGAAGACTGGGACCGCATGGGTGAAGTGCTGGGGTTGGACAAGCCCTACTACCAGCAGTACGGGATTTTCCTGAAGGGCGCCGTGCGGGGTGACTTCGGGGATTCTGTGGGAGAACATCGCCCGGTTACAGAAGTCATTATCGAGCGTGCGCCCGCTACCATCATCTTGGGTGCATTGGCTTTCGCCATGTCGCTGCTGATTGGAGTGCCGCTGGGCATTTTGTCGGCTGTGAAACGCGGCTCCTTCATAGACACGATTGGAAAATTAATTGCGCTGATCGGCCAATCAGCACCGAGCTTCTGGTTGGGCATCATGTTGATGTTCTTCTTTTCGGTGAAGTTAGGCTGGGTCCCGCCATACGGAAAACAAGACTGGAACAGCATCATCCTGCCCGCCATAACATTGGGCTGGTATTACGCTGCTGCGAACCTACGGTTGGTCCGGTCTGCGATGTTGGACGTGTTGGACTCCGAGTACATCAAGCTGGCGCGAGCCAAGGGTGTCAACTCTAGGACGATCATCCTGAAACACGCATTCCGTAACGCGCTGATTCCACCCCTTACCTTCGCCGGGGTAACATTGGGCGCCTTAGTGACCGGTTCATTGGTTGTGGAGACAGTATTCGCCTGGCCTGGCCTCGGCAGACTGGCCATCGACGCGCTATTCTCCTTCGATTATCCGCTACTACAGGGCGTGGTGATCACCTTTACACTGATGTACATCACAGCAGCATTCATCGTGGACGTGCTTTACGCCTACGTAGACCCACGTATCCGGTACGCTTAAGGTAGTAGGAGCTAAAAATGGCAGCAGATCTTAGCGGAATTGTCATTGCACCCCCTACTCGCAAGGCTAAAGCGGCTGGAGTTTACAGGAGATTCAAACGCTGGCCAGTGATTCCTGTTTTCTTCTTGTCACTGGTGGTGTTCGCCGGGTTGTTCGCACCTTTATTGGTGCCCTATGACCCGGACAAATTCGATCTCAGAGATCGCAACATACCTCCCGCCTGGTCAAGCGGCGAAACGGCCGTTAAGACCGTGGTCGAAAAGGTGTTGATTAACGACAGGAGATCCAACGTCAAGCTGGCCGATGCCCAGGAGATCAACCCCAACGCTCAGATTGGCGATAAGATTGAAGTCTTTATCCGGCCCGAGGGGAGCACCAAGTTCCTGCTGGGTACCGACCATCTGGGTAGAGACATATTGTCCCGCGTGATCTACGGTGCTCGAATCTCGTTGTTGGTGTCCGTCGTCACATTGGCGGTTGGAGGCACTATCGGCGTCACCATGGGCCTGGTGGCAGGCTGGTATGGCGGCTTTGTTGACGAGTTCATGATGCGTCTCGTCGATATTAAATTAGCTATTCCGTTGATATTGATTGCCCTCGTGTTGGTGATAACACTAGGTCAATCGCTCTGGATCATCGTTACAGTGCTCTGTTTGTTTATATGGCCAAGATTCGCCCGCCAAGTGAGGGGCGAAGTCTTGCAACTGAAGCACATGGACTATGTGTCGCTGGCCAAGGTCTCCGGGGCTTCGACCCCGAGGATCTTGTTCATCCACATATTCCCCGGCACGATCAACACCCTGATCGTGGTAGCGACCCTTCAAGTCGGTATCGTGATTTTACTCGAGTCTACCCTCAGCTTCCTGGGGGCTGGTGTCCCGCCGCCCACGGCGGCTTGGGGATCGATGGTTTCCGATGGTCGCGACCAACTGGCCGCTGGCGCTTGGTGGATATCCACCTTCCCCGGTGTCGCAATCATGATTACAGTGATGTCATTGAACTGGTTCGGTGACTGGCTCCGAGACACCCTGGATCCGCGCTTGCGCCAACTGGAGTGATCGGAAGGCACCTACTGGCATAACGCAATAAAACTAAGGGACAAGAATATTTGATGGCCACCACGGATACGAGAATAAATACAGAGGTCGTTTTAAAGGTCGATGATTTGCGAACGCACTTCACGACCCGCTGGGGCACGGTGAAAGCCGTCGATGGCATATCATTCGACCTGCGCCGGGGCGAGACCCTGGGCATAGTCGGCGAGTCTGGCTGCGGCAAGTCCGTTACCATGCTCTCGTTGATGCGGTTGATTCCCATACCTCCGGGAGAGATCGTTTCGGGCTCGATAGTCCTGGACGGCGAAGACATCGTCCCTATCTCCGAGTCAGAGATGGCCCAGATCAGGGGCAGCAAGATCGCCCTGATCATTCAGGACCCGATGACATCCCTGAACCCGGTCTTCTCCATTGGGAACCAGGTTGAAGAGGCCATCAAGATTCACCAGGACATCCCAAAGCGCACCGTGATGGAGAAAGCCCTCGAAATGCTGCGGAAGGTAAACATTCCTGCCGCGGAGACCCGGGCGAAAGACTATCCCCATCAGATGAGCGGCGGAATGCGCCAGAGGGTTGTGGGAGCCATCGTCATCTCATGCCAGCCTCAGGTGCTCATAGCTGACGAGCCGACCACGTCTCTAGACGTGACGATTCAAGCCCAGTATCTGAAGTTGTTGAAAGACATTCAGAAGGAGTCTGACCTTTCGATCATCTTCATTACGCACGACTTCGGAATAGTTGCCAAGATGTGCGACCGCGTTGCAGTGATGTACGCCGGGCGCATCGTGGAGCACGGCAGTGTCCGCGATATCTTCAACAACCCGTCCCATCCCTACACCGAGGCTCTCTTGGCCTCCGTGCCAAAGATGGATCGCGACGTTGATCGGTTGTTTTCGATCGAAGGTCAGCCACCGCCCCTGCACGACCTGCCTGTCGGTTGCGCCTTCGCCGACCGTTGTCCCGTCGTGATGGACAAGTGCCGCGAACAGTATCCCGACTCCATGACCGTGTCTGATGGTCACATCGCGTCCTGCTGGAGGATCGAATGACAACCGTAGAAGAAGTGCCTCAATATACCGAACCAGGCACAGTGATACTTGAAGCGCGGGACCTGAAGAAATACTTCCCGGTAACCAAGGGATTATTGATCTCCAAGGTCACCGGACACATCAAGGCCGTAGACGGCATATCGTTCGAGCTACGTGCGGGTGAGACCCTGGGAATCGTGGGTGAGTCCGGCTGCGGAAAAAGCACCACCGCCAAGATGATGCTGATGCTCGAAGAGCCCACCGAGGGCAACATCCTCTTCGAAGGGCAGGACGTTCACAGCTCCTCATCCAGCGTGAGGAAGGCCTACCGAAGCTCGGTCCAGGCTGTTTTCCAAGACCCGTGGAGTTCGTTGAACCCACGCATGCGGGTCAAAGACATCATCGCCGAGCCGATGGTCATCAACTGGAACATAACCAGGGCAGAACAACAGCAACGGGTGATGAAGCTCCTGAACGACGTTGGTCTGAACGAATATCACTCCAACCTGTTCCCTCATGAATTCTCCGGTGGACAGCGTCAGCGTCTGGCGATCGCACGCGCGTTGGCCCTGAACCCCAGGGTGATCGTGCTGGACGAGCCGGTATCCGCCCTCGACGTGTCCATCCGTGCGCAGATCATGAATCTGTTGAAAGACCTACAGGCCGAGTACAACGTGGCCTACATGCTCATCGCCCATGACCTGGCCACCGTGCGCTACATGTGCACGTGGGTCGCAGTCATGTACCTGGGCCAGGTGGTTGAGCTATCTCCGGTACACGACCTATACGTCAACCCGTCTCACCCTTACACCAAGGCTCTGATGTCGGCGGCGTTGCCCTCTCATCCGGATATGGAGCAAGAAGAGATCATCCTCCAAGGTGAGGTGCCGTCTCCGCTTAATCCGCCCTCCGGTTGCTACTTCCACCCTCGTTGCCCGGCAGCGATGGACCGTTGCGCCGTAGACAAGCCTGAGTCCAAGGAAATCAGCCCTGGACACACACTCACCTGCCACCTGTTCTAAAGTTCCAAGCATTAAACTAGGCACCAAATTAGGAACGACAAAACCGGGAGGCTAACCTCCCGGTTTTTATTTTTGTTTTTATATTCAGGTCTGCCAGTGCTAAAATCTTGACCAGTCACTAAAACGTCGTATCAACCGCCCAGAACGATAAAAATCATGCCCAAAACAGCCGTTAAAAAGCAAGCTCTCAAGAAAACACCCAAGAGGGCTCCAAGGACCAAGAGCAAAGCCGATATCGCTCTGACCATCCAGATGATGACCGAGCAATACGGCCCGTTCGACCAGGAGCCACGCCTGCCACCCACCGACGAGATGGTCTTCACCATCCTTTCGCAGCACACGTCCGACATCAACTCCAGCCGTGCCTACCGCCGGCTGATGGAGAGCTTTGAAACACTGGACGACGTAGCCTCGGCCGATGTTCCGGCCATCGAGAAGGCTATTGCGCCTGGCGGTCTGGCCAAGATCAAGGCGCCCCGCATCAAGGCAGTGCTCAACCGAATATTAGAACTGAACGGTTCGTTGGACCTATCGTTCCTGCGTGAGATGCCGTTGAACGACGCCAAGGCCTGGCTCAGGCAGCTACCGGGCATCGGTCCAAAATCCGCCGGAATCGTGCTAAGCTTCTCCCTGGGCATGCCGGCGATGGCCATCGACACGCACATCTACCGGGTGTCCCAACGCCTGGGCGTGATCGGCCCCAAAGTGAGCGCAGACAAGGCTCACGATATCCTCGAGGAGAAAGTTGAGCCTGACGAAGTTTTCAACTTCCACGTTTCTTACATAAACCACGGCCGCCAGGTGTGCCGGGCCCAACGGCCCCTGTGTCCGGAATGCGTGGTCGGCGGGCTATGTCCCTCACGAAAGAAGTTCATGAGCAAGTCAGACCTGGCCGCATTGGCCGCCCAAGAAGAGCAGACTGTGGCCGGCAGTGGCGGAGCGCCGATGCCCCACATCCCTCAATCCGAAACCCCGTAGACAAAGAGTAAGCAAAATGAAAGTAGGGATCATAAATATCACCGGTTACGCAGGCAGTGAATTGGCCCGCATCTTGTACCGTCACCCTGAGGTGGAAGTCACCTCAGTCACGGGCAGGAGCGCCGCCGGACAACCGCTGAACGAGGTGTTCCCTCACCTGGCCGCCATGGACCTGACCATCGAGCCGGAACTGAGCGGCAGCCTGGACCTGGTGTTTTCCGCCCTGCCTCACAAGGCCAGCGCCGAAGCCTGCATCCCAGTGTTGGAGCAGGGAGTGAAGGTGGTCGACATCAGCGCTGATTTCCGGCTCAAGCAGGCCGATGAGTATCAAGAATGGTACGGAGTTGACCATCCAGACCCCACCTACCTGGAAGAAGCCGTCTACGGCCTCACAGAGCTGCACAGAGAGGATGTCAAAGCATCCCGGCTGGTCGCCAACCCTGGTTGCTATCCCACCAGCGCCATCCTGGGCCTGGCGCCGGCGGTTTCCGAGGGGATCATCACCCAAGACATCATCGTCGATAGTAAATCCGGCGTGTCGGGCGGCGGCCGGAGCCTAAACATGACCAACCATTTCTCCGAGGTTAACGAGAACGTCTTCGCCTACGCGTTGAACGGCCACCGCCATCTGCCGGAGATCACTCAGGAGTTGACACCGCTCTCCAGCGGCCCGCTCAACCTGACGTTTCTGACGCACCTGATTCCCATGACCCGGGGCATCTTGAGTTCCTGCTACGCGACATTGGTCGACCCCAGCCGGTGGGCCGGTGACGACGGCCAGGAAAAGATCCTGGAACTATACCGCGACTATTACGCCAACGACCCCTTCGTGCGGGTTGTAGCCACTCCACCGCAGACCAAGCAGACGTTGGGCAACAATCTGTGCCTGATTCACCCGTCCATAGAACAGCGCACGGGCCGGCTGATCGTGATCAGTTGCCTGGATAACCTGGTCAAAGGCGCTGCGGGACAGGCCGTCCAGAACATGAACGTGATGTGCGGGTTCCCTGAAGAAACATCACTCGAGGCGTTGGCGGTATATCCGTAGCCGTGAGCTGCCGCCGCCAGCTATCAGCGATCAGCTTTTAGACAAATCCGGTTTCCCTTCTACCAATAGGCTCTGCCCTATAGTAGAATACGCCTGTGCCCCGGTCGTCTAGCCCGGTCTAGGACGCCACCCTTTCAAGGTGGAGATCATGGGATCGAAGCCCATCCGGGGTACCAGATAAGCAAGAAAAGAACCCTGCGGTATCTACCGTGGGGTTTTTTGCACCCTGCCGTGTTTGACGGCTGAGCGCGTTACGACAAAGATTGCTGCTAGATGGAGATGAGACATGGCACGACTAACAGGCAAAGTCGCATTGATCACTGGAGGGGCCGGCGGTATAGGCCAGGCGGCCGCACGGCAATTCACGGCTGAAGGCGCGTCCGTAGTATTGATTGACCGGGAAGAAGCCGCCTTGCAGGAAATCGTGAGTTCCATCGGTGAGGACAAGGCCAGCTTTGTGGTGGCGGACGTTACTCAGGCCGACCAGACTGAGAACTACGTCAAATCCGCCATCGAACGCTGGGGCGGCATCGACATCTATCTGGCCAACGCAGGGATCGAAGGTGCGGTCTCTCCGATACCAGACTACCCCGGCGATATGTTCGACCAGGTGATAGCCGTCAATGTGAAAGGCGTCTGGCTGGGGCTCAAATATGTGATCCCGGCCATGCGGGAACGCGGCGGCGGCAGTATCGTCATAACCTCTTCTACGGCGGGCATCGGCGGCACTGCCGGCATGTCGGCCTACACGACCAGCAAGCATGCAGTTATCGGCCTGATGCGGACAGCGGCCCTAGAATGCGCCCCCATGGGCATTCGGGTGAACACCGTGAACCCTGCCCCCATCGAGACCCGCATGATGCGCTCGTTGGAGGAGATGAGAGTCGCCGCGGCCGACAGTACAGAAGTGACTGTTGAGCGGACCAAACAGGCCTATTCGGCCCGAATCCCGCTACAACGCTACGGAGACCCCCAGGAAGTGGCGAAGATGATGCTCTTCTTGGCCAGCGACGATAGCAGTTACTGCACCGGCGGCGTGTACATGGTCGACGGCGGCAGGTCTGCCGGCAGTCCTTAGAGCGGGCGTATACGGCCCACTGTGAAGGGCCATGGCGCAATGAGGTCCTGAAATCGTGAAGACTTCGCAGGTAGGGGATAGAACAAACCACCGACTTAGAATCTAAGTCGGTGGTTTTGTCGTTCGCCTAGGACTTGTGGTTAGACCACGGGATTATTTGGTTCTGATTGCAGATCCGTCAGCTTGTACTTGGATACCGACTATGGTCCCGATCTTTTCGTTAAATACTCTAACGATATCTTGATCAGGTCCTCCGACCCGCTCGACCCATTTCGGCATGACATCTTCGATGACCGATTTATCGCTCAGCGCCACAACTTCTGGCGGGTACTGAATAAAGGTCATACCGGCGTCGATGTTTTTCTGCAAGCCCAATTCGTTTTGAATGGACCCAGTCCTCAAAGCCTCTAATTCTGATTTCGCTCCTTCCTCAATCAGGATATTTTGCAGGTCCTCTGGCAATTTGTTCCAGACATCGATATTCATCATATTCAAGCTGGTCGGCCAGCTTGTGAGCGGCCCATTGATGTATTTGGTAACTTCATACCAGCGCTGACCATGTGCTGCGCCGCCACCGGTGACGCCAGCATCAATGACTCCCCGCTCCAATGCGGTGTAGACCTCAGTAAAAGCCATGAATTGGGCGTTGCCGCCCATACCGTTGATCCAGTCACCGATGGCGGTGCCGAAACTCCGGGTCTTCAAGTTTTTTATGTTTTCTATGCTGTCCAACGGTTTGTTAGTGAAAAGGAAGATATCGTCACCCGAATGCCAGTTGTAGTTGATCAACTTCACCTGGCCATTTGCTGAATCGACAACAATCTTCTCTACGTCTGCGGCTGATGCGTTAGTTGCGTTGAACTGGTCTTCGCGTGAGGTGAATAGACCGAAGAGAGATTGAATCTCTAGAGCAGGTACTTCTCCGGCGATGTAAACACCCAGGATGCTAGCCAGGTCTAGGACGCCGTCCTCCACCAACCTAAGGCTGTCTGGACCGGCGATGCCGATCTCAGGGAAGGAGGACGATTGCATGATGAGCTGACCATTGGTCCGCTCTTCAAGATTCGGTGCCCAAAAAGATTCCAAAATTCGACAGAACACCAAAGCACGATTGACGCATGTATTCTGGATAACAATGCTCTCGCCTTCACTCGTTAGAGGTGTCGGGTCGGTCAATCTCGCCTTCTCTATCAGGCTCTGGTAATGGTCTGATTCGTAAACGAATAGGTGGTTCTCCAATGCTCCTAACGTTACGTTGCCTTCTGTGTCACCTTCCGCCTCGGAAGGAGCTGGGCCTACCAGATCATTCAAATCACCGACGTAGATAGCGCCAGGGCCATTCGCGAATTTCGCGGCATATTCTTCTAGCTTGGTAGCTGTAGATGCCGGCATCGCAGTCGGATCAGCCGTCGTAGACCCACCCGATGTAGACCCACCCGACGCAGGAACTGCCGTCGCGGGCACTGCCGTCGCGGGCACTGCCGTCGCGGGCACTGCCGTCGCGGGCACCTCCGTCGGATCTGAGCCACCACAGGCCACTAATACAACGGATATAATCACCAGTAACAATGTCATTAATCCAGCGGTTCGCATTCCATCCCCCTTTAAGCAAGTAACGGATTTTCTGATAGCCATCAGACTAGAACAGACTAGAATGATTTCCTTAGACATTAACCATTTTAGACGACCCAGAGTATAAGATCACATATCAAGCACGTCAACCACGCTAAGTTCGATTAACCACCACTTTCGCCAGATACTCCAATACCGCCTCCCGGACCGGACAAATGCGGAGCCGGCTCCAACCTCAAGCTGGTTGCGGAGTCTGCCGCCAAGAACGCCAGTTACTATGGGGTAGAATATCCTGCCTAGCCCCTAGAGGATTAGAATCACAATATCGAAGCCCATCCGGCTTATCAGTAGAGGTCAAAAAGGAACCCCGCCGTTGAGACTTCGGGGTTCTCGAATCCGGAGGACCGCACATGAACTGGCAGGAGTTCGCCCTGCAAGACCCGGAGTTAGCCGCGTTGGGCCAGGAACGGCTGGACCGTCATGGCCTGGTTATGATCGCCACTCTGCGAAAGAATGGATTTCCCAGGATCTCCCCGGTGGACCCTCTGTTTTTCAACGGCCAGCTATATCTAGGCATGATGTGGCAGTCCCAGAAGGCCCTCGACCTGATCCGCGATCCCCGTTGTTGTATCCATAACGCTGTCTCGGACCGAATGGCGTCTGAAGGCGAGTTCAAGGTCTACGGACGGGCGATGGACATCACGAACCCAAGCGAACGGCAGAACTACATCGAGGCCATGGCCAAGAAGATCGATATGCAATTCGGGGACGAGAAATTCCATTGCTTCGTCATCGACATCCAAAGCGCCGCTGCCAACACGCTGGTCGGCCAGGAATTTGAGCACAAAGTGTGGAAAGCCAGTTAACTGGTCGGCCCTCCGTGTTGTAGCTCGGCGTCGAGCAGGTCCTGAGTTGCCCTGGCCAGGAAATTGGCGTCGATCGCGCCCACGCTCTTCTCCACGATCGTGCCGTCCGAAGCTATAAACACTGTGGTTGGCATGGCCGTCACTCCGAATTTACGGGGAACACCGCCGTCATCGGTCCATCCGGCCGGATAGGTCACGCCCAGTTCACGCAGCAGAGAGTCCGCGTCATCACGCGAGCCCAGCCCGGTAAACACCCCGATATCTATTCCCACAAGCTGTATCCGGTCTTTGTATTCCTGATAGAAAGCCTGGAATTGCGGCATCTCGGCGCGGCAGGGTGGACACAACCCGGCCCAGAAGTTCAAAACGATCGGCCGGCCGTGGAGCTGGGCGAGGTTGCCGTCGCGAAAGCCGACCTCTTCGATTCCCTGGAACATGCTGAATTCAAAATCAGGAGCCTGAGCGCCCTCGCCGCTGCTACCGCTGCTGGAAGCCACCGCGAACACGATCGCCACCACTACAGCGATCGAAGCCAACGCCCCCAGCCCGTATTTCATCGTTTTCTTCTGCTGTTTTTGGGCGCCCTGCTTGGCGCCGGCCGAGACTCGGGCGTTGTTTCTTCTTCTGCGATTTGCCAATGCTGGGCCTCCTTAATCTTGCACGAGCATTGATGTGATGCGGTCAATCTCCCGGGGATTCGGCACGGGTTCAGCACGGGTTTAGCACGGGTTTAGCATCAGGCGGATCATAATTACGTTATGTCTTCTGGCGTCACGGTTCTTGTCGCCATTCCAAACACCGTGCTATGATTGCCTCAGCCTCGAATTTCGGTCGAAAGCGGCTGAATAATGGGTCCAGCGCCCCTCTCCTCAGGCTCGAGAATCTTATTTGAGCAGCCAGCAAGACCGTCAGGTCTACCTATCCGTTGACGAGCCCTTTGCCGCCAGTATCCTCAGCGACATCCTGGGAGATAATCCGAGTTCTACCCAGGACTCATCTGTGGAAGAATGGCTAACGAGGATCGCCGAAGAAGCAATGTCCGTGGCGCTAGATGGGGCGGAAGCGGTGCAGATGAGCCTGTTCATCACCGGTGACGACACTGTCCACCGGCTTAACGCTCAGTTTCGAGGCCTTGATGAAGTCACCGACGTGCTGTCCTTCTCGGCCAACCACGCCGGGCACTGGGAAGGCGACGCGGAGCCGCCCGAGGAGCTGCCCAAGGAACTGACTGACGCTGGCGGGTTCGAATTCATCATGCCGCCGGACGAACCGACTCCCCTGGGTGAGGTGATAGTGTCCTACCCTCAGGCGCAACGTCAGGCAGAAGAGCGCGGCGCGCCCCTTGAACATGAGTTGGCCCTTCTGGTAGTACATGGTGTGCTACACCTAACGGGACACGACCATCTGGAACCCGAAGAAACGGAACTGATGCAATCCAGAGAACGGGCTGCCCTGGCGAAACTTAACATTCAACCCTGATCGGCCAGCCTGAATAGCTCGCAACTCAGGCATGACGAACAGGCAAAACGAACGGGCAATACGAACGAGGATGGAGACCCACCTGTAATGACCGGCCAGGCCATAACCGAACCCGCCTCTGCCGCCCAGGTCTTCTACCGCAAGTGGCGGCCTTCCAGCTTCGACCAGCTGGTTGGGCAGGACCACGTCTCCACAACATTACGTCAGGCCCTCAAATTGGGACGGGTCTCCCACTCCTACCTGTTCTGCGGCCCCAGGGGTAGCGGCAAGACCACCACAGCCAGGATCATCGCCAAGGCCGTGAACTGCCTGGACCTACAAGACGGCAATCCCTGCAACGCCTGCGACAACTGCCGGTCCATCAATGGCGGTCAGTTCATGGACATCATCGAACTAGACGCCGCCAGCAACCGGGGCATCGACGAGATACGCGACATCCGGGAGAAGGTGAACTTCGCCCCGGCCCAAGGCATGCGCAAGGTCTACATCATCGACGAAGCCCATATGCTGACCGATGCAGCCTCCAATGCCTTCCTGAAGACGCTGGAAGAGCCGCCGCCCCACGTTATCTTCGTGCTCTGCACCACTGAAGCCCACAAAATCCTGGCGACGATCATCTCGCGTTGCCAACGGTTCGACTTCCGCCGTATCGGCTCCGAATTGATCTACGGCCGTTTGACCGACATCACCGAAGCTGAGGGAGTGAACGTCGACCCCGAGGCCATCCGCTTGGTAGCCCGCCATTCTGCAGGCAGCCTGCGTGACGCCGAAAACCTGCTGGAACAACTGGTGGTCTCCTCGGCAGACGGCGTCACCCTCAAGCATGTGGAAGAGCTCTTGGGCCTGGATAACGGCGAGAGTTCTCTGGAACTGGTCAAGTATCTGCTCATGGGCAACACCTCGGCCGCGTTGTCAGCGGTCAATCGGGCCGCCTGGAGCGGCACAGACCTGCGTCAATTGCATAAGCACTCCACCGAGCTGCTAAGAGCGGTCATGCACCTGCAATGGGGCTCAGAAGACGCTGTGGACTTTCCTGACGACGTTACGGCCCAACTGCGAGAGCTGGTGGGCAACATGCCGCCCTGGCGCATCGTCAGAAGCCTGAAAGTCTGGGGCGACGTCAATATGCGCTACGACGCGCCGTCCACGCTTCCCTTGGAACTGGCTGTAGTGGAGATCTGCGAAGACACCGCGCCACCAGCAGCACAACCTGCGCCGGCCGCAGCGGCTGCACCACCGCCGGCAAGAGCAGCCGCCCCGCCACAAACCAACCGCCCTGCAGCCAGTCCGCCCCCGGCACAGCGCCGTGCTCCGGACCAAGCTCGCCCCGCCGCAGCAAGGCCTGTAGTCAATAATCAACCGTCGCAGACAAGCCAGGGTAGGCCCGCTCCAGAATCTGCCCCCATATCCGAGCTGGGCATGCAGTGGCTGGCCGCCCTCAAAGTTCTGGGCCGGCTCAAGGGCAAGAAATATAACCTGGGGGCGCTGCTACGCGACTGCAAAGCCAACGCAGTCTCGCTGGACGGCAACACTCTGGTATTGGGTTTCTCCAACAAGGCAAACCTAGAACGGATGCAAGAAGAGATCGACGACCCGGGCTCCCGGCGTCAGGTGAGCCAGGCCGTCACGGACGCCTTTGGAACGACCTACGAGTTGCGCCTTGCCATGGCCAACGGTGGGTCCGGCACCGCCAACACAGTTAAAACCGCCCAACAGAGTTCCCTGGTCCGCACGGCCCTGGGCATGGGCGCCCGAGTCCTAGAGGAGATCGAAGAATGAACCGGAACATGATACGTCAGGCGCAGAAGCAAATGGCACAACTCCAGAAGATTCAAGAAGAGCTGGAAACCCTCACGGTTGAGGGAACCGCCGGTGGTGGCGCTGTGAAGGTCGTGATGACCGGCAAACAGATGGTGGAGTCGGTTACCATCGATCCCGAGGCCGCTGAAGAAGTCGATCTACTCCAGGACATGGTCTTGGCGGCGGTCAATGACGCCTCAACCAAAGCCCAGGAACTTGCCGCCCAGAAGATGAGCGTGGTCACCGGCGGCATGAATATCCCGGGACTCTAGGGCTCTTGCGCGACTGGCCGGGCCGATTTATTACGGATAGCTATAGATCACTACGGGGCACTACGGATAACTACGGGCGACTATCTAGGGATCGGCAGCTAAACCGGCGGCGCATCAGATAAATGACTCAAGAGAATATCTCCGGAGCATCCCCCTCTCTGTCCCGGCTGGTGCAGGAGCTGAACCGGCTGCCGGGCATCGGCCCCAAGAGCGCCCAACGCCTGGCGTACTACATCATTCGGCTGCCCGACGAAGAAGCCTACGCCCTGGCCGATGCTGTGACCTCCGTAAAGCAGAATATCGTCTTCTGCGAAGAGTGCCAGAACCTGACTGACGCCTCGCCGTGCCAGGTCTGTTCTGACCCGCGCCGAGACCGTACGGTCATCTGCGTGGTTGAAGACCCCCTAGACGTTTTGGCCATGGAGCGCACCCGCACCTTCCGGGGCCTTTACCATGTCCTCCACGGCGTAATCTCGCCCATCAATGGAATCGGCCCAGACCAATTAAAGCTGAAAGAGCTGTTCAACCGGCTCACCAGAGAAGATGTGGTTGAGATGGTCGTGGCGACCAACCCCACTCTTGAGGGCGAGGCGACGGCGATGTACATCCGCCGGCACCAGGGACGTGAAGGACTCAAGGTCACCCACCTTGCCCGGGGACTCCCGGTGGGCGGCTCGTTGGAATATTCAGACGAAACCACACTTACCCGCGCCTACCAAGGCCGCCAAGAGATCTGAACAAAAATCTAGGCGAGATAATCTAGGCGAGATGACCAAGCCGGAGATAAGTTAATGGCCCCTCCCAGGACCTATCGCTGCGAAGCTATCATCCTCGGCTCCACGCCGCTGGGTGAGGCCGACCTGCTGGTTACCATGTTCACCCGAGAACAGGGAAAGGTGCGCGCGGTGGGCAAGGGGGCGCGGCGGTCGACCAGCAAGTTGATTGGCCACCTGGAGCCGCTCACTGTGGTCAACATGTCCATGGCCCACGGCCGCAACATGGATATCATCTCCCAGGCTGAGGTTATCGACGGCTTCGCAACGCTGAAACAAGACCTGACAAGCATCACCAAAGGGCAGTACCTGGCCGAGATCGTAGACGGCTTTGGCGCCGAGGCCAGCCCCAACCCCAGCCTGTTCCAGTTGATGGTCGACACACTCCGAGTGGTGCAGGCCGACCCCGAATCAGATATGGCGCTGCGCTATTTCGAGTTTCACCTATTGCAGGTGTCCGGGCTGATGCCAGAGTTGTACCACTGCGTTGAATGCCGGGCCGAACTGGAGCCCGACGCCCACCGGTTCAGTCCCAACGTGGGTGGTACCCTCTGCCTGGACTGCAGCCCGGATGACGCGCATCTCCGCCCACTATCACTCCGGGCCCTGAAAGTGCTCCGCCTTTTGGACCGGAGCGGTATTGGAGAAGCCTGTAAACTCTCGATAGATGACAGCCTGGCCGACGAATTAAAGAGCCTACTTTCCACCACCGTGAGCTATTGGTTAGGTAAGGAAATACGTTCTAACTCGTTCTTGGATAGCCTTAACAATGAGACCTCATCTGAGGTATATACTAAGGGCTTATAGCTCATTTTTTGAGCGGGGCCCGTGGTTTTACTCTTACATATTGGGCTACCGTTCCTTGATACGAAGGGTAAATTGTGTTTACCAAGATATTGATTGCCAACCGGGGCGAGATCGCCTGCCGGATCATTCGCACATGTCAGAGGTTGGGTATAAAGACCGTCGCTATCTATTCGACGGTTGACCAGGAAGCGCTGCACGTCAAGATGGCTGATGAGGCCTACTTGGTTGGCGAAGCTCCCCCTCATGACAGCTATCTGAACATGGGCAAGATTTTGGACGCCGCCAAGGCGTCGGGTGCCCAGGCCATCCACCCAGGCTACGGTTTTCTCTCCGAAAATGCTGAATTCGCCCGTCTCTGTGAAGAGGCGGGTGTTTGTTTTGTCGGCCCTGAGCCGGACGTCATGGAAAAGATGGGAGACAAGATGAGCTCCCGTAAGCTGGCCCGCAAGGCCGGCCTCCCGGTCCTCCCCGGCACCGACGACGCTGTGGCCAACGAAAACGCCTCAACCAAGGCCTGGGAATTGGGTTTTCCATTGATGGTCAAAGCAGCGGACGGCGGTGGTGGCATCGGCATCCACATCATCGAGAACCAAGAAGAACTGATGCCGCTGATCGAGCGCACCAGAAAGGTCGCCGAGAGCGCTTTCGGCAGTTCCCGGCTGTTCTTCGAGCGTTACCTGAAGGACGCCTCCCACATCGAAGTGCAACTCCTCGGGGACCAGCACGGCAACTTGGTCCATCTTTACGAACGGGACTGCTCCGTCCAGCGGCGCAACCAGAAATTGGTGGAAGAAACCACCTCGTCAGCCAAATTGACCCCACGTCTACGCAGAAGGGTCTGTAGTCTGGCGATCAAATTGGGCAAATTCATCGGCTACACCAGCCTCGGTACTGTTGAGTTTCTGGTATCAGCCGACGGCAGCGTATTCTTCCTGGAGATGAACACCCGGCTCCAGGTTGAGCACGGGGTAACGGAGATGGTCACCGGTCTTGACCTCGTCGAGATGCAATTAAAGGTCGCCGCCGGCGAGCATCTGCCCACCAGCCAGGACGAAATCTCCGTCAACGGACATGCCATCGAGGTCAGGGTCTACCCTGAAGACCCCGAGACATTCATGCCCGACGCGGGCGACATCACAGACCTGCATGAGCCTGAAGGGGAGCACATCCGCGTCGACTCCGCGCTTTGCAACGGTTATACCGTTGGGTTAGACTATGAGCCGCTCATGGCCAAGGTAATGGCCTGGGGAGAGGACCGGAATCAGGCGATAAAAACCCTGCAACGAGCCCTCTTGGAGTTCCGAGTAGAAGGCGTCAAATGCAACGTCCCATTGTTGAGGGACATCCTTGCCACCAAGGAATTTGCCGCCGCCACACATCACACCGGCTCCATGCCCATCTGGCTCGAAGAATTTCAGGCTCGCGCTCAGAACAAATGCGCCAACGGAAAGATGCTTAAGAATGGCAATGGTCACAAGAACGGACACGCAAACGGCCAAGAGAACGGCGAGCGTGAGATTGCCGCTTCCATCGGCGTGTCGCTTGTTATGGCCATGAAGTCCGCTCAACCGCTCGCGCCTACTGCCTTCAGTCCCTGGCGCGTCTACGGACGCCGGGAACAGCTCCTCTCTCGGACACTGGGGAACCGGGGTTGGCAGTAACCACACTCCGAATCAAGGTTGGGGATAACTGGTATAACGTCGAAGTAGGTGAACTGACCCACTCCCCGGTTCAGGTCACCGTTGAAGGCGAGACCTTCCTGGTGGAAGTGGAAGGCCTGCCCAGCACAGCCCCGGCACGTCCTCGACGCGGCCGCACCCAAACCCCGGGCATCATGGTACCGCCTCCGCCCACGCGTGGTTCCGCCGGAACCGGGCCCGACAACATCATAGTGTCTCCCCTTTCCGGACGTGTCATTTCCATCCTGGTACGCCCTGGCGATTCGGTGTCCGCCGGCCAAGAGGTGTGCGTCGTGGAAGCCATGAAGATGGAACAAAGCATCCGCACCACCCGTGATGGCGTGGTCAAGGAAGTCTTGGTCCAGCCGATGGACACCGTCCGCACCAACGACCCTCTGATCGAACTGGAGTAGACGGAACTCGATCAGCTACGCCTGGAATCACCACTTTCCCTTCCTGATCCCCAATCGCGTGCTTTAATCGCCCGCTTGTATTATTATTTGCTGACTAAATTCAGGGGTATGCCGTTTTGGTCTGGCATGCTTCCCGACAACAAATAAAGTTCCGGAGGGCAGTGAAATGAAGTACGACTACATCGTGGTGGGCGGCGGTTCCGCAGGCTGTACGATCGCAACCCGTCTATCAGAAGACTCGTCAAAATCGGTCCTTTTACTAGAGGCGGGGCCAGACTATCCCAACTTCGAGCAGCTTCCAGAAGATATCAAGATGGGCAACAACGTTTGGCTCTCGGCCTACGGGCCCCACAGTTGGGACTACGTGGCCCAGGTGACCCCGGAGCAACCCAACCTAACGATTCCAAGAGGCAAGGCCACCGGAGGCTCCAGCGCCATCAACGGACAGGTGCTCTTCCGCGGCATACCGGAGGACTACGACGGCTGGGCTGAGAAGGGCAACGACGAGTGGGGTTTCACCAAGGTCTTACCCTATTTCAACAAGCTCGAGACTGACCTGGATTTCGGTGGGGATTTCCACGGCAAGGATGGCCCGGTGCCGGTGCGCCGCTACCCGCGCAGCGAGTGGCTGCCCTACGCCACGGCATTTGAGACAGCCTGCGTTTCCGTGGGATACGAGATTGACGAGGACATGAACCACCCGGAGTCCACCGGAGTCTCCCCCAGGGCCAGGAATACCATCGACGGCGTGCGTATGAGCATGGCGCTGAATTACCTGGACATGGCCCGGCACCGCTTGAACTTCAGCATCCGGGGCAGCGTGACCGCACGAAGAATCATATTCGAGGGCAAACGCGCGGTGGGCATTGAAGCCGAGAGCGGCGGCGAGGTGTTCACGGTCGAAGGAGACCAGATAATCGTCTGCAGCGGAGCTGTCGCCTCACCCCAGTTGTTGATGCTCTCGGGCATCGGGCCGGCCGAACACCTGAAGAGCATGGGGATCGAGGTCATCCACGACTCTCCCGGAGTAGGCCAAAATCTGCGCGACCATCCCTCTGCTGCCGTCTTGTACCGCGCCACCGGAGACCGGCCCGACGTTCAGGCGCCGGTGATCCAGGTGGGTCTGCGCTATACCGTTGAAAACTCCGACATTCGCAACGACATGCAGATCAGCCCCATGCTGATGACCAGCGAACACCGTCCGGCCCAGGTTGAGATCGACGACGACGAGAACTACATCGGTCTCAGCGCCAGCCTGCAGTTGGCCCTCGGCAGTGGTGAACTCAAGCTGACATCCACTGACCCTCACGTGCAGCCCTTCTTGAACTACAACTATTTCGAGGAGGAAGAGGACCTGCGGCGCATGCGGGAGGCGGTGCGCCTATGCATCCAAATCTGCGAGCAAGCCAGCTTCCATGGCATCCTGCTGGACCTAGTCAACCCCACCGAGTCGGACTTGGTCTCAGACGAGACGCTTAACGCCTGGCTGATGCGGAACACCGGTACTTCTCATCACATCTCTGGCACCTGCAAGATGGGGCCAGACTCCGATCCCATGGCGGTGCTGGACCAGTTCTGCCACGTGCGCGGTGTCGAGGGTCTGCGCGTGGCCGATGCATCCGTGATGCCTGACTGCATCCGGGCCAACACCAACGCCACCACCATCATGATTGGCGAGAAAGTGGCCGACTTCATCAAAGAAGGCCGCTAAACACGCCTAGCTGATCATCGGTCTTTCAAGTCTGGGGTTTCTTTGCTGAAATGCCTGGCTGATCACCGGTCCTGCCAGTCTGGGGTTTCTTCGTTGACACAGTGGAGAAACACGAATGCTGACGTCCGCCCCAGACCGGCAAAGGGCCGGGTCAATACCTTGACTCGCGCGTAGTAGTCCAAGTGGTCCAGTGACCTCAGGTAGGCGTGAAAAGAGCCGCATTCCTGGATAAAGTCCAACATGGTGCGGGCATTCTCGACCGTGGCCATGATTTTGCGCCGGTTTCGGACGATGCTCCGGTCCTCAAAGAGTCTCTCCAGATCGTCGGGCCCGTATGAAGCCACGCGGCCCAGGTCGAACCTGTCAAAACTCGCCACAAAGCCGTCCCACTTCTCGGTTATCACCGGCCAACTGAACCCGGCACGAAATACGGCCTTGGTTAGCTGCTCAAAATAGCCGTCGTCGCCGTCAGGCGTGATTTTCGCCGGCCTCTCCAGTGTTCTCCGCATCTGGCAGCTCCCTTATCTCTTATCGTATTTCCCGCCCAGTATAGCTTTCAGCCGACTCCGCTCCAATCATCGCAAAGCCAATCGAATATCTCGCTTCTAGTAATTCCCAATACTACTACCCTGATGTTGGATGATATGTTATATTGGCAATCGCGATACCAATGGGGGAGGCAACGCCAGATGGAATTGCGGCAGCTTGTCAGTTTTTACCACGTGGCCCGGCTGCGAAGCGTCTCCAAGGCGGCCCGCACACTAGGACTGGGTCAGCCAACCGTGACTACCCACCTTCGTAAGCTGGAAGATGAATTTGAGATAATACTATTCGACCGCATCAAGCGGCCGATTCAGCTCACCTCGGAAGGCTTTATTCTACTGGAACTGGTTACGCCGGTGGTCCAAGCGGTCGACGCACTGAAGACGCAGATGGACTACAGCGAGCGACGTGGTTCCTTTGTGGTCGGTGCCTACCCAGACCTGGTGATGCACCACCTACCGCCTGGAATACAGGCCTTCAGCAAGAGCTATCCCGACGTCCGTATACAGCTGATGGCCAGGCCGTATACGCCTCTGCTGCGCCTGGTTAAGTCCGGCGAGATCGATCTGGCGTTCTGCGCTCCGCCGCCCTCAGATGACCAATCCCTCGAGTTCCAAGAGCTGTTCAAGTACGATGTTGTGCTGATGACTCCTCTAGACCACCCCTTGCTCAAACAGAGCAGTATCACCTTGAATGACCTGTCTCCCTGGCCGCTGATCCTTTCCGGACCGGAAAGTCTCACCCGTCAGAAAGTTGAGCAGGAACTGAGGATCCAAGGTGTGACCTGGGACGTGGTATTGGCATTGGACGACACAGAGTCCATCAAACGCTACGTTGAGACCGGAATGGGAGTGGCCGTCTGCGCCGATTTCACTCTCCACCAACAGGACCATAACCGGCTTGGAGTTGTGCGCCTGGACCACATCTTCGAATCTTCGGTGATTGGGGTTTGCACGCTGAAGGGGAAGTTCTTGGGGCAGGCCGTACGCAACTTCATCGATGTGCTTTCCAACGAGATGCGCGGCTACCATACCGACCTGGCAGGCTGGGAACACACGGATGCACATGAACGGACCGAGGCGCAAGCCCGGTAGCTAGGCTGCCATTTGGGTCCCGGTGGCATTTCGACCAGAAGTTAAGCTGACCTTTTGGGCGTTTCCAGTCGCATCAGAAACGGTAGCATGGCGTGTTCCGTCGCGATAGACACGTCCACTTGGTGGGCCATGATGCTGAGCCTGCCGCTGCCCCCTTGAGTCTTGGTGGTCGCAGACCGGATAATAGGGCCGATTCGCCCATCCGGCCTGAGGTTTTTATGTCTAGCGGTCTTTCCAGTAAGCGGCTCAGCAAACAACTCGATATTACTGTGGTCGGCGCCGGCATCGTCGGGGCAGCCATCGCCTATTCCCTGGCCAAAAGGGGCGCAGCCGTCACTGTGGTCGACAAAGGCAGGCCCGGCGCCGGAGCCACCAGCCATTCCTTCGCCTGGATCAACGCCACAGCCAAACACCCGGTTTCCTATCACGACTTCAACCGGCGGTCTCTGGGCATGTGGGACCGGTTCGCCAGGGGCCTGGACGCAGATGTTGGCCTGCGGTGGGGCGGTCAGATGGAATGGGCGGCCACCGAAGAGGGCGCAGCCGAACTCCGGTCTCGCGCCGACCAACTACACGCCTGGGGTTACCCCTGCCAGATACTGGACTCCGCCCAGGTCAGCCGGCTTGAGCCTGGCCTGTCTCCGGGTCTGGTAACTGCGGCGATCTACTGCGAATTGGACGGCATGGTTGAACCAACGGTCGCCGCAGTAGCCTGCATCAGGGGCGCCACCAAAGACGGTGCATCGGTCAGGCTGGAGACTGAGGTGACCGGCATATCGGCCGGTTCAGGTTCTGTAACAGTCACAACCAGCGGCGGAAAGGTCGAATCCGACGTCGTCGTCCTGGCGGGCGGGGTCGACAACACCCTGTTGGCGGCCATGACCGGGATAACCATCCCTCAGCAGGACAGCCCAGGCGTGGTGATTCGCACCGATCCGATCTCTCAGCCTCTGCTGACCAATGTCTCGGTGATTTACGCTCCGCCCCTGGAGCCAGGCCGGCCCGAGATTCACCTGCGTCAATGCCTGAACGGCACGGCCATGATCGGTGAGGGGAGCCAAGAGAGCCTGGCCAGAGACGATACCCAATCCCACGCCAATGAGCTTTTGGCGCGGGCCGCGGAGTACGTGCCAGGCTTGAAGGGCGCTTCCGCCGTTCCGGTGCCTGTTGGCTACCGCCCCATGCCGCTGGACGGGTTTCCGGTGATCGGATTCTCACCAAAGGCCCCAAACGTTTATCTGGCGCTGACCCACAGCGGGGTCACGCTGGCGCCCCTCATCGCCCAACTGGCAACGATGGAGATCATCGATGGGGCACAGGTTGAGCTGCTGACAGACTACCGACCTAGCCGGTTCGATTAGCCCTGGAAGATACGGAGAGACCATGAAACACAGCGAAGGCCGAATCTTCACTACCCATACCGGCAGCCTCCCCCGTCCCGACGGACTGGTGGAACTCCTGGGAGCGGTGGCGCGCGGTGAATCGGTGGACCAGTCGGCATTGACCAGCCTGGCCGATGACTCGACACTAGAGGTGATCCGCAAACAGGCCGAGGCTGGCGTCGACGTGATCAACAGCGGCGAACAGTCCCGCACGAGCTTCTCCACCTATGTAACCGAGCGCATGTCAGGGTTCGGCGGCTCGTGGACCAGACGTGGGCACAAGGACCAGAACGAGTTCCCGAACATCGCCCGGCCCCGGGTGGTGCAGTTGATGCGCGACGTGCCCCAGTGCACCGGCCCCCTGGAATACCAGCGGCCAGACCTGGCGGAACGGGAGTTGGATGGCCTGCTGAACGGCGTGAACGGCTCAGATGCGGCCCACCAAGACCTGTTCATGAGCGCCGCATCGCCGGGAATCATAGCCCTGACTTTGGGCAATGCCCACTACGCCACCCACGAAGAATACGTCATGGCCCTGGCGGAAGAGATGCGCAAGGAATACGAACTGATCACCGCCAGAGGGGTCGTGCTGCAGTTGGACTGCCCTGACCTGGCCATGGAACGCCATGTGGCTTACCAGGACGACCCCATCGAGGTATTCCAAGAGGTGGTGGCGCTGCACATCCGGGCCATCAACCACGCCATCCGCAACATCCCCAGGGAGCAGGTGCGGCTTCACGTCTGCTGGGGCAACACAGAGGGGCCTCACCATTACGACGTGCCTCTGGAAGACATCCTCCCCATCGTCTACGAGGCCAATGTCGGGGCGCTGGTGATGGAGATGGCCAACCCCAGGCACGCCCACGAGTACAAGGTCTACCAGCGTTTCCCCCTGCCGGAGCACATGTTGCTGGTGGCTGGGGTGATCGACACTAAGACCAACTACGTGGAACACCCGGAGGTGGTGGCCGACCGGCTGCGGCTGGCGGTGGATGCGGCCGGCGGCGACCCGCGTCGGGTGATGGCCGGCACCGACTGCGGCTTCGACACTTCAGCGGGCTCAAACCGGGTGGACAAAGACATCGTATGGCTCAAGCTGGCCGCCATGCGTGAGGGAGCTGACATCGCCAGCCAGAGCTATTCCTGGTAGCAGGGAGCGCGTCACGAAGAGGGACTAAATTTGGGTTCTACAGGCACGGCTGTATGCTAAGATAATTGCTGCTTAGAATCCCATATTCTTCTGCCATGCCGGTGTAGCTCAGTGGTAGAGCAGCTGTTTCGTAAACAGCAGGTCGCGGGTTCGATTCCCATCACCGGCTCCATTGTTTTGAAGCTAAATCAAGTAGATTTCGGAAAATCGCAGAGGTCGATCACCGAGAAATGCCCACCAAATGCCCACCAATTTTTAACATCGCATCAATTTCAAGCGCAAAAAGGCCCCGGTGATAAACCGGGGCCTTTGCTATTTGATAGATATGAAGAAGTTGGCAAGATCGCCACCGCATCGTAGAGCACTAATCGAAGGGGGTACATCGGGAAGCCACCGGGGGTGGGGTACTTAGAAGGTATGGGTATTGTCAGCCGGAGCGTCAAGATACCTCTAACCGAAGGGTCACCGTTTGCATAGTGCGGTGGCCCTTTTCAGCTCCGGAATGAAAGGTAACAGGATACTCTTAGAGACCCACCCACCTTTCTTCTAGGTAGCTCATGCTAGCTATCCGGTGGCTATTGCCCTTTATAGGCAAATGGCCAAATATTTTGGCGATGTCGTATTCCGGGTAGTAAGGAAACTTGGGGCAATTTTCGTGCGGGCCTAGCCAATAGAAACAGCCAGGGTCGTTGTCGAAACCCTCTCCGCCAATAGCAACAATCTTGAAACGCCCGTGGCATGCAGAACATGTGCTTCGGAGTTCTGGAGTCCGGTATTGGAATATGAGTGTGTGACGAGAGTAGGCATGTAGTGCCAATATTTGGTTCCAAAATAACGCTGGTTCTTGAAGTGGTGATAAATAAATATCGTGTACGCAACCGCGTACTGGCCGCCCTCAGGTGTGGGCTTAAGATCAATTACCTCCATAACTCGAGGTTCAAGGAATGTCCTAGCCCGTTCTCGATCATCACTTCGTTTGGATATAAATGGGAAGCCCTGGACATAGCGAAGATATGTCCAATTGGAGGGTAAACCATCGCCAACTGATCTGGCCTGTGGTGGTTGCTCTTTTCTTAATGGCATAGCGGTGGCCTTTTTTATTCTTGAGGTTCGTCACTAAGTAAGGTGTGTGCGATCTCTGCGGAGAAGGTAAGTTCTTTGGTTCCCTTTACTCCTGGGTATTCGCCCCTATAGCTGGCTTCCAACCTAGGGACGGCGTAGGCAGCCGCGATCAAGTGACCTATGCAACGACCAAAATCGTGAGAAACATGAAGATCGACGTAACTTTGAAGGGAGGTTGCATCATCCGTCTCGTCTGTAAGTAAGAACTGAATGTGTATGGACCAGCTATCTTTTTCGATGTCGATCGAATAGGCATGCCCTTTGACGCTGTGTTCGAAGTCCTGCTTAGTTATGCCAAACTGGCCCCAACCTTCATAGGTCTTTCCCGGCATTTCACAAGGGACCTCAAATGCGTAGGCAACGCTCTTGGCTAGGCTTTGGTCGAGGAGCATCTTAAAGAAAAACTCCCCAGAAATATCCTCTCCCTCATTGCCATACATCTGTTCGGTCGAGATCATGAATAAGATGCCTGAGGCCGTAAGTTTCACATCTAACCCATACGGCTCCCCTCCTAATTCGTGGACGACATCCAACCGTTTGTCACGATCAAAGAATCTCAAACGCGCCCAAATGTTCCTGTCGACGTAATCGGGCCGTGGGCCTCTTGCCATTTAAGCCACCTTCCATGGGTCACCGTGATTGAACAGTGAGTACCAATGGGATATATCAGACAATGCACACCAAATCCAGGCAGTTTCATCGAGTTTGATTCTTGCCGCAATATTGCCGGCCGGCCCATCACCGGAGTCCCTAGGCAAACTCAATGCTGTGGGCTAGTTAGGTGCTAGGTTTCAGTCATTTTTACCCCAACCTGGGGTTCCCTTGGGGTTCGACAACCAAACGCCCTTCCCTTAGTATTCATCAACCCTATTTTAGGCTTGGAGGATATTATGCTTTTTCACGTTACAGCCAACCACGATCATATGACATGCCCAGCTAGGGAAGGGGGGAGAGATTCAGCTGAAGCGGTACAGGCACTGAAATGGATTGAAGGAAATGATGAAGTGAAGGTGTTGGGGGTATACATATCGGGACCGCTTCATAGGGTATTTACTCTCTTAGAGGCGGACGATTTTGATGCCGTGACTGCCTTGATGCGTAACCAGTTGCTAATCGGCAAAGCCGAAGTTTTACCGGTGAGTGACGCCATCGCTCGAAGAAAAGAAGCCGGAAATTGGGGAACCTAGGAAAGCCCGTCACCGGAGGCCCCAGACAAACTTAAGGTGCTCTTTTTTGCCCGGCGCCAAAGATGAAAAGAAGCCCCTTCGTTTGAGGGGGCTTTTCTTGTTTCAGCGACACCCCCATCGGGAAGACACCGGGGTTGGGTACCGGTGACGGTGGTGGTGTGGTTGCCGAGTCCAGTGATAAGTCCTGCATTGAATGTACTGATAATCTCCGCAAACGGGGCGAGGATGATGCTTTGCCCTGAATGTGGAGCCTATGGCTACAGCAGAAATACCAAGACCGCTGAATGGCGTTGTAATAGATGCGGCCATGAGTGGGAAGGTAAAACCTGAGCCTTCGGGTTCGTAGTGGAGTAGTTTTGACCGCAATCCAACAGCGAGGGGTCTCGTCGTGGACACTTCTCTCATTTGCCGCCGTCGTGTTTTTGGTCAGGGCTTCCATGCTGATGCTTGGTCCGCTCCTAGTGGAGTTGGCCGACGATTTCGGCACTTCTATAGCTTTGGCGGGACAACTCTCCGCGGCCACGTTCATAACCTGGGGCATAGTGGCGCCGTTGGTTGGGCCTATTTCGGATACATACGGAAGGCGGCCGGTGCTCCTGGTTGGGCTAATGCTAATGGCCTTGGGAATCTTGGGCTCCGGAATGGCATGGAGCTATGGTTCCTTATTGGCCACGCGGCTCATCACCGGCGTAGGATCAGCCATGCTCCCCACGACCATCATATCGGCGTTGGCCGATACCTTACCGCCTCAAAAGGTAGGGAAAGCCGTCGGTTTCATCACCGCATCGAGTTGGGTTGGGGTTGCGGTGGGACTGCCGGTGATTGCCTTGCTTGGCTTTGTGGGCGGCTGGAGATTGCCCTTTTACGTTACCGGTGGTCTGTCTCTGGCACTCTGGGTGACGCTCTGGCTGCGGCTACCCTCGGGCCAAAGGCGTCTGGGCCAGAGCATCGATCTCTTCAAGCGTTTCAAAGTCATAGGCCGTCAGTCAGCGCCGTGGTACGTGCTCATTGCTAATTCCGCTCAGCAGACGGTGCTGATCGGGCTAACGACCTACTTCGCTGCCTACATGATCGAAAGCCACGGTTGGGACGAGGCAAGCACGGCTCCAGGACTTGGACTGATAGGCGTGGGAGCGGTGATTGGCAGCTTCGCCGGAGGATCCATTGCGGGCCGGGCTCGCAGGTTCGACTGGTTGGTCGGCATAAATCTTGTCGGTGGAGCGGCGGTCGGTCTTCTATTTGCTTTGGACGTGTCCGCCTGGGTAGTAGTCGCGATGGCTTTCGTTGCATCGACGTTGGTATCCGTTTCAATACCGGTTTTAATGACATTGATAATGCACTTGGCCGGCGAATCTAGAGGTACGGCAGGCGGGATGTTCTCCACAAGCAATCAGCTTGGTGGCGTTGTGGGCGCCTCTGCCGGGGGGCTTATGCTGTCACTGGGAGGATTCCCAGCAGTGGGGTTGTTGTACCTGGCTGCGGCGGTGCTGTCCGCAGCCGTGATCGGCCTCATAATGCGCCGGTCGCCAGCGTTTCGGCTGGGAGGCGCAGGTACCTGAGACCCTAGGTAGACTCAAAACTCTCCTCATCTGAGCCAAAGATTAGAAAGTTACCTCCAACGAGGTGGCTCTTCTTGTTCCATCGACACCCCCATTGGGAACCCATAGGGGGTGGGGTACTTAGAGGGTATGGGGATCGGCAGCGGGAGCACCAAGGTCCTGACCATGGGCCGCAGGGTTCTTCTTCGAGAGCGTGGAACTCAGCTTAGAACTGTGGACGGTGATTGCCGGGATTTCAGGTTTCGATGATTCCTAATCCCCCAGGCAAACCCGTCCGGCCTTTGCCTGACAGTAGCCGCCTGGGACATCATAAGCACCGCGGAAGTAACCACCGATAGAGCCGAACAACTTGACATTATCCATCATGGCATTTACCAGGTTTTTACCGGACAGATCTTGGCCCGCAAAGTCCTCTGGCATTTCAGCCGACTCCTACTAGATGGATGTTTTCTGGGATGCTACGTCCAAATTAAATATTGGGCAACAAAGAGGCCGCTGACGCGGCCTGAAGTTTGTCTGGGGCCTCTGGTGACGGGTCTGATCTCCTGTAACGCCACGGATGATAGTCTACGGACAAAGATAGTTCTTTCACTTTTATCTTTTTTGAGATGACCATGCGCGAACCCAATCTACACACCCTGGACCTCCACGGTCTAACCTGGGCTGAAGCAGAAGCCTCATTCATCGAATTCTATAATCAAACGTTTAGCGAAGCCGGCAAGGACGCCGTCCGACTCGACATAGTGCATGGATACGGCTCGACCGGCATTGGCGGCGTTTTAGTTACCAGGCTGAGGAGATTTCTAGAGAGATACGAATCCTGCCTTGAATTCCAGACAGGAGAAAGAGTGGACGGCAACCCTGGGCACACTATTGTGGTTCCTCTGAAACCTTTACCGTCCCTTCGAGATCAGCTTTCCCAGGAAATCTGGGATTTTTGTGACAGGCCACGTTCCCAAAGCAAAATAATTGGGAAGTTTCGCAAACACGGTGAGATGGTGGTACTAAGCACTATCAAAACTTTAGAGAAGCAGAAACGATTGAGCCCATCGAACCAAGGAGTACACAAGCTTTATCAGGCCGTGTGAGCCATCTTTTACATCCGGTTCCTCAATCTATCACTTGCCTCTAGTTACACCACGATACAATTGAACGTTCTCTGTTCGCTAGAGAAGCCACAGAAACTACAGGTTGTTACCTTGTAGCGAGTCACTAACGTACTGCCGGTATTCCCCGGCTGTTCCCTGATTTCTTCGGTGACGCGGAACGCGTGGCCCTCATATAGAGCGACCTTCATCCAATCGTGATCCCAATTTTCGCAGAGACCCCAAGCTTCGTTTTCCACGGCCGAACGCGGTTTCTGCAACCCCTGATCCACGTCCGAACGCGGTTCCTGCAACCCCTGATCCACGTCCGGACTCGGTTCCTGCAACTCCTGATCCACGTCCGGAAAGCGAGAGAGACCACGTTCTGCGAGCCATGTTTCGCTGGTGTAATTCCTAACCGAGCCGACGCTTACATCCAATAGTTAACCTACGGCTGTTTAATCTCCGTCTACAAATATAACCCCACTGTCGGCTGAGGCAGTTCGACGCGATACCAGCGGGTTGTAGTCAGGAGAGTTGTACCATTTCTTCGCTTTCTCCATGGTTTCAAACTCGACCACTACCATGCCGGTAGGCGACCAATTCCCATCAGCCACTTCGATTTTAGTGCCCCCAACTACTACCGTACCGCCGTATTTCGCCAAAGTGGGTAAAGCCAGATTTTGGTACTCTAAAAAAGCCGCTGGGTCGTTTACACTTTGGATAGCGCCAATCACGTATGCTGCCATGCTTGCCTCCAAGCTAGAAGTAGAGATCCGATTCTAGGTTATATTAATCATGAGCGGAGATGATGTCTAATACCTGTTCACAGAAAGTATTAAATCACCTCGCTACACCAGTGTTCTCGGAGATGAATGGGCTCTATGACCACTGCTAACAACACTAATAACAACTTGAGCCCCTGGCAGCCAGGCCAGTCTGGTAACCCTAGCGGTAGGCCCAAAGGCACCCGTGACCTTGCTGGTTATGTGCTCGAGACCACTGATGGCGGCAAGGAGCTGGTAGATGCCCTGGTGTCTATAGCCAGAGGCGTCATGCCCAACGTAGCGGTTCAGAAAGGCTCCAGGCCACGTAAGGACCAACAAGTGCGGCCAGCCGACCAGCTAAAGGCCATAGAGCTGCTGCTGGACCGTGGCTTCGGCAGATCGCCGCAGCAGCTAGACATAGCCCACAGCGTTACTGACCGGCCATTCGCTAATTTGTCTGATGAGATGTGAATGTTGCTGGTGGAGAATGCCGAGCAGCTTGAGGAAGGCAGTGGTGTGGTGGTTCACGGTGAAGGGCAGATAGTTACGGAGCAAAGGGAATGAAGCTACCAGTAGTTCTAGCGGTACTGATTGGAACCCTTGTACTTGCTTGTTCGACTGCTCCAGCTCCAGCAGCTGGGCCTACTCCCAATATCGCTGCGACAGTTGAGGTTTTAGTTAATCAAGAACTCTCGAAGCGAACTAATACTGAGCAGAATCCTGGAATCACCCCTGAACAAGAACCTACAATAGCCCCGACCAACACACCCGCAGCAGGCCCATCTACACCAACGAAGGTTCTACCCACTGCTACCAGAGTTCCACCTACGGCCACTCCGGTTCCCGTTCCGATTGCTCATCTTTGGGTTGGAGAATTACTAGACCAAGTAGTAGCAAATGAAATCACAGCAGGGCTGAACTATACAGGTAAATTGATTAGTGTAACCGGCCACATCGCTCACCTCGGTGGTGCAGTTTGGCCTCGTTCTGGTTATGAGATAGAGATCGAAGACGTGGGTGATTACCGTACCAAGAATAGTGGGTCACTATATTGTTATCCACAGTCGTCTCAAACACCTCTCCTTACGGAGTTAGTAACTGGAGATCGCATCACCGTCCAAGGCATCGTTGAAGAATTGGAGGCTTTGTTTTTAGCGACTGTACGCCTCGACTCCTGCTCAATCGACGACGTCACGTTCAACCCTCAGCCGATCAGCCCTTCTTGCGTAAGTCTTCAAGAATCATGGGAGGATAGCTATGGTTATCTCACATTGGATTTTAAAGCCCAAAATGGATGTGATGTAGCTGTTTGGTTCACTTTGGCCGGCTCAGCGCTCTTCGTTAATAACCAGCAGTGGGCGTTCACGGTGACTGAATATGCTGGAGATTACTTTGTCCTAGGCCCTGGAGACTCGCTTGATGAAAGCGATATGATTGAAAAACCTAATTGGGCTGATGGTAGGCCTGGAGAAATAACGACAGTCGACATTGATGTTTCCTTCGCATCTGCTACTGGGCTGCCGTAGAAACCACATAGCCGTATCATCTGGTTGGTCTTCGTGCTATCTGGGTATAACTCTGGGACGTTGAACCCATCTGTAGAATTCCACTGGGTTGATTGGCGGTTTTGAGCCTTTAATACCTGAATCGACAGGCAATTTATTTGTTTTATCTTCTGGCATATAGAACCTCCTAAAAATAAGAAAAGCGCCCCGCTAGGGGCGCCTCTAGTTTCCGCACCATTCCCTGACAGTTAACCGTCGAGAATCAAATGCTTTACTGTTATTTATTGAACCTAATCAAGATGGAATAAAGTTTTAGAAGGGGGTTATTGAGGGTGGTTTACCTGCTTTACACGCAGGGGGTTAGAGGTTCGAGTCCTCTACCGCCCACCACTGTTGATCGAGCCTAAAACGGCCATTTTGAGTTGTATTAGGCTTTTCTTTTGGGGCTGGTAATGCTGAGGTGCCCCACTTCGGCCAGAAAATCGGCCAAAATCACAGAACCTACCACTGGGCTAACTGTCCAGATGGTATTCGATGGAGTCACCGAGGGCAGTGGCCATCTCTGGACTGTTGGTCCTAACGACAGTAGACACTTCAGCTAACTCCAACCACGCTTCCAGGCGGAAGAGAATCCCGTGGTGCCAAGCCATCCGATAGTCACCATATTTGTCCACTCAATAACTGATGCTTCTGGCAGTCTTGCCAAAGATGTTATCTTACTTCTGGGCCTTCTCCAATAAATCCGCTGCTCCTGCCTGCCTGAACTTCTGAAGTCTCGTAACCATATTGATTACCTCCAAAAATAAAATTAGCCCCGTGTAGGGGCTTCAAATTCCCAAACGGGCCACCATCAATCGAAGGTGGCACCACTCTGGCACCTTAATTTGGCCCCTATTGGAACAGAGCCTTGCCTATCGTGTCGCTGTGCCATTTCTCTTCTTCGAGGAGAACCTTGGCATAGATTTCCATCATGATTCCGGGGTTTGCATGCCCAATCCAGTGGGAAACGGTCATTATGTCCACTCCCTGGGATAGTAGTACCGAACCAAACCCTTTTCTCAAGTCATGAGTAACCATCGTGTCCGACCTTAATCGCATTCGAAGCATGTGAAATGTCCTCCGGTAGTTACGGGACAGAACTGGCGTCCCCTTTGACGTTGGATAGACACAACCCTGGCGTTTTGAGATATCTATGTATGTCATTGGTTAGTACATTTCTGGTCGGTTTGGGATATTGAATAATCTCCCCTTGATCATCGCCAGGTACTGCAGCCCTCGGTTGCCCTTCTATTACGGGTGGGTGGTGGTGTTCGCCGCTGGTACTACCGTTTTTGCCAGAATGGCACCCTCGGTGTTTGTCCTTGGTATTTTCTTGTCTCCCATTGCTGATGAATTTGGCTGGAGTCGTACCTTAATTGCCGGCGCGGTCAGCGTGGGGGCCGTAGCGTCAATGGTTCTCTCTCCGATCGTCGGCTGGGCAGTGGACCGCTACGGGGCGGGCATTATATTGACGATCAGCATGGTGATTCTGGGTGTGGCTGTAATATCCCTTGCTTGGGCCACAGTCCCTCTATTCTTCTATTTGGGGTTCGCCACCGGCCGGATTATCTTCCACGTTCCGGTGCAGATTGGTTCCGGTGCCGTGGTTTCCAGATGGTTCATACGTAAGCGAGGCCGGGCCATCGGAGCGCTCTATCTGTCAGGGGCCATTGGCGGTATCGTCTGCATTCAGATCGCATCCATCGCCCTTTCTAACTGGGGTGTCGGCGCCGCCTGGATCGCTTTGGGTGTTACCGTACTGGGGGTCGGGGTTCTGCCTTCGGCGTTGCTGATTGTGGACCGCCCGGAAGATGTCGGGCTGGAACCAGATGGCTTGCCGTCCCGCGCATCCAAATCCATAACGGTTGACCTACAACCAACTCAAGACCCTATTGAGATTGATTGGACACTCCGCGAGGCCATGGGCACCAAATCTCTGTGGATTATGGTCGGAGTGGTCGGGACGCTATTTATGACCCAGGCTGGGGTTTCGGTGCATATCGGAGCGTTCTACCAGGACCGTGGCTTTAGCATTACGGCCGTGGCTTCTGCGATCACCATCAATGGAATTGTCAGCGGAATCGGTAGCTTGGTATGGGGCGCAATCATCGAGCGTGCTCCAGTGCAGCGGGTTATGGTTGTCTTGATGGTACTTAGTGCCATTTCCACTTTTTTGCTCTTCACCGTTCATTCTCTGGCCGCCGCATTCGCAGTTTCGGCAGTCATAGGAGTTGTTGCCGCAGGCGGAAACGTTATACCGCCAGTGGCCTACGCGTCTTATTTTGGCCGTCGTTCCATCGGCAGTATTAGAGGCGTCGGCGAAACTGGAGTACAGGTGGGCCAGACTATTGGCCCGCTATTATCTGGGTTGGCCTTCGATATAAATGGCAGCTACAAAGTAGCTTTCTTGACCTTTGCCATAGTGTCACTGATTGGCAGCGTGGTAATCGCTACAGCCAGCCCTCCGTCCAAGCCGAATCAATTTTCAGTCACCTGACAGCGCTGGTTCTCGTTCCTGGTGAGAGTGTCACCGATGTACCAGACCAAACCAAACGCAGCTAGGGTTTCAGCACTCATCTTGTTAAGTTGCATGTGGATGCATACCAGTGCCGTGCATCCACATCATGAACTTCACTAGACTAGCTGAACGGCCCTCAGGAGCTGTTTTACTGCCCTTGCTGGCCCTTAGGTATGGCGGGGGCCTGTGTATTGTTTGGATTCTTCAGCTTGGAACGTTTGGGCTTGTCCGTCCCGATGGAACGATTCACCTCTGGCTTCTCCAGCGGTCCTGGCAGTACCTTGGGTTTCTTTGGATTCACCCTGGGACGTTGAACCCGTCTGGTAAATTCCACTCCCTACGCCAGGCTTAGGCATGAAAAAGGCCCGTAGACCGAAATATGCGGGCCTTCTTTTTTGGCCAAATAGCCAAACGGTGACCAATTACCTGCTGCTGTCGCTGTTAATCATCAACTCCACTTACAATTGCAAAGTAAGTGTTGGTCGTGTTGTTCGTCCGATTAGGTAAGATGGCCTTGTATCCTTCGCTGTTGCGCCATGCGAGAGCTGACCCTTTGTCTGGAAACTCGAATATCGCATGAACGTCAGCCTGCCTATCAGTAACTTGGTTCTCAAGGAAATAAACTTCTGCATCAGGCCCCCCAGTCAGTCGTTTGCCACCATACTCCGCAACGAGTGCGGGGTTTTTTGAAGCAAATCCAGATATAAATCCTTCTTGATTTGTGACTTCCAAATGAATCATCACGTAAGCCCTAGGCATGATGTCCTCCAACGCTGAATAGATTTGAAGATACTAGCGTAAAGAAGCCTAATCGTCGAACCTCGATATACCAGCAATCACCGTCCAAAGTTCCAAACTAAGTCCCACATTGCCGAAGGAGAATCCGATAGCCCATCCCTGAGGCTTATTCAACGACACCCCCATCGGGAAAGCCATAGGGGGCGGGGTACTGGTGACGGTGGAGTTGTGGTTGCTGAGTCGCTTGATAGGCCCTACCATTTAGTAGTCAGTATCTTCTTCGGCAGTATTTCACTGATCATGGAACTTGGAACTGGACCGTTGATATCCCAGGAATGTCTACCGCAGATTTCGCTCCTTTAAGAGACCTGGCGGGGCTGAGATAAAGCCTGAATCGTAAGTAACAATGCCAATTAGTTTCCCAACCAGAGTTAAACGTAGAATCGCAATTATTACCCATTGGGCGGGTAATAGCCCTTTAGTAGACAACTTTGTGTGCGCGTTAGGGTGGCGAGTATTTAAGGAACTGGGCGACGATGATGCAACGTATCTATCTGCCAGTGTCGCTTATTACTCTGTTTTTTCTGTTTTTCCGTTATTGTTGGGGCTCTTAGCTATCTTGGGAACGGTGTTTACTTCAATCACGTTACAGGAACGCTTTCTAGGTTATGTAACAGAAAACATGCCGGGCTCAAGAGAGTTTGTTTCCAATAACATAGAAGAATTAGTGCGTTTTCGAGGGGCGTTGGGGATAGGCGCGATCTTAGGATTACTCTGGTCTGGAAGTTCTGCTTTCGGTGCAATTAGTCGTGCTATCAACAGGGCTTGGGACATCGATAAGAACCGCCCTTTTTATCTGGCCAAACCATTACATATAATTATGGCGCTGGGGGTCGGAGTACTCTTTTTATTATCATCGTTTGCTAACGTGGCGGTCGAACTGATTTTACATCGAGGTCTTGATTTAGGGCTTCCTAGCCAGAGTTTTTTATTCGACTTTGAGCTAGGCGATTTGATGTTAAAAGCAGTGACGCTGGTTATAACATTCGCAGTATTTTTGCTACTGTATCGTTTTGTTCCGAATTGTAAAACGTACTGGCGGTATGTCTGGCCAGGAGCAATCGTTGCCGCCATTCTCTTCGAAGCTAGCAAAGGGATTTTCATCTGGTATTTGGCTGATATTGCCAACTACGAATTAGTATATGGCTCGGTGGCCTCAATGATGGGGTTATTGTCTTGGGCATATATTTCCGCCTTCATCCTCGTTTTGGGGGCAGAGATTAGTTCTGAGTACGGCAGGATGCGAGATGGAGTCTGCCGAGGGTAATTCTGTTAGTACTGCCTGCTTATTTCTGGATAAGGTCGGTCGGAAGTTTTCGGGTTTGATGATGACCACTGCTAACAACCCGACTAACAACATAAGCCTTTGGCAGCCAGGCCGATCTGGTAATCCTAGCGGCAGGCCCAAAGGTACTAGAGACCTAGCTGGCTATATGCACGAGACCACTGATGGTGGCAAGGAGCTGGTAGATGCCCTGGTGTCCATAGCCAGAGGCGTCATGCCTAACGTAGCGGTGCAGGAAGGCTCTAGGCCACGTAAGAACCAGCAGGTGCGGCCAGCAGACCAGTTGAAGGCCATAGAGATGCTGCTAGACCGTGGCTTCGGCAGATCGCCGCAGCAACTAGATGTAGCCCACAGTGTCTCCGACAGGCCACTGGAACACCTTTCCGATGAGACTCTAAGGCTGTTGGTGGAGAGTGCTAAGGGGCTTGAGGAAGTAAACGGCGTGGTGATTGACGAGGATGGGCATTCTATTAACTAGCGAGTAGTATTAGCTCACGCTCAGAAGAGAGGTGCTCGGATGACACAACCAAATCTCGGCCGGCTCGAACAGGTTGACCTCCGGTCTATTTGGGGCACAGAGGACCGAGATTTCACGCCATGGTTGGCAGAGGAATATAACTTAGGGCTTCTGGGCAACACAATTGGAATAGAGCTGGAATTAGAGGCCCAAGAAGAATCAGTAGGGCCGTTCCGAGCTGATATCTTGTGCAAAGACACCGCTAACGGCTCCTGGGTCTTGATTGAGAATCAGCTAGAAAGAACAGACCACACTCACCTGGGACAATTACTGACTTATGCCAGTGGCCTCCAAGCCGTGACCATAGTCTGGATATCTCGCAAATTTACGGAAGAACATCGAGCGGCGCTCGATTGGTTAAATGAGATTACGGACGACACGTTCAAGTTTTTCGGACTTGAGATAGAAGCTTGGAAAATAGGTGATTCCAACGCGGCTCCCAAGTTTAATATCGTTTCCAAGCCGAACGATTGGCATCGAGAAGTTTCCAGAGGAGCATCTCAGCTCAACCGAGGAGAATTAAGGGTAACTAAGAAGACCCAGCTAGATTTTTGGACTGAATTTCGAACCTATGTTGATGACACTGGGGCTGAGTTTAAGAGCGTAAAGCCGCAGCCTCAGCATTGGTTGAACTTAGGGATAGGGAAGACTGGGTTTAGTTTGTCTCCAATTGCTTTGCTAGGCCAAGCAGCGCAGGCAACACGTGACAGCCATGAATTAAGAGTGGACTTATGGATGTCGGACCGCGCTAGCTATGAAGCCCTGTATGCCCAACGAGAAGAAATCGCAGCCGAACTCAAAGGGCCTTTGATTTGGCATGATGCTAGAGGACATCGTGTTTCTGTGAGAAGAGATGCAGACTTCCATGACAAGACCAGATGGTCAGAATATATTCAGTGGTTAGTAGAAGAATTAAATGATTTTCACCGGTGCTTTAACCCTAGAGTTAAAGCTCTCTGAAGAGCTATATCATTTGCCGACATTTTGCCGACAAACTCCCCGTCACAGGGCGGTACCGGACAGTTCTCTATAGCTAGGTTTACCTATCAAGGTCCTCATACGGCGGTTGGCCGTTAAGCAACCTGGAGACGCTAGACCTGGTGGTGAATACTCCGGCCTCTTCGAGCGACCTTACTATCCTGCGACAGCCGTAGCCCAGATCCCGCAACCGGAACACCTCCCCAAAGGCCCATCGCGGTATGCTGGCGGGCCGTCCCGTTACTTTCCTCGCCTCTATCATCACCACCTCAGGAAACGCGTCCCAAAACTACCTACCATCATGCTTTTAACTTAAGGCCGCGCTGCACGCCGGGTTGCGGCAACCGCCACAGACAGAGCAGCCGTAGCCGCTACCATGATTACAAGTAAGCTGCATGAATTTGGCGCGAGTGAAACTTTCTCCGGAACACGAACATCCAAATGGTCCTCGTTTAGATACAGGTGAGAAATCAGCGACGCTTTGCGACGCTGGAGTCTCTAGTGCGTCGCATGCGTCTATTGCGTCGAAAGATTCTTCCACCTTTCTGACGACTATGGATTTAACTGACCTGGTGCCAGAGGTCTTCTGGTGAGTGACATCTATTCCGGCTTCCCGGAGGTTTGGTGCCAGCCTGCGCAGCGCATTACTCAATGCCCTTGCCGATTTGGGCCAGTACCGTTGCCGTTGTGTAAGGTCATCTGCCATACGGTTCAGCCGGTCTGTAGGCGTTCAGCGATAATGGGACACTTTTAAAGGGATAGAAACATGAGGGTGGTGGTGTGTTTGGACTCCCGGTGCAGGGTATAGATCTACCGCACCTAGAAAGGAGCCAGAAGTGTCCCAAGA
>Ga0209402_10000749_pt1 | contig 37721 bp, 34 predicted proteins | sample ArcticOcean_MG_C_3_FD_187437 | JGI IMG/M metagenome (GOLD analysis project Ga0209402, IMG submission 187437) | Marine microbial communities from western Arctic Ocean - ArcticOcean_MG_CB8_126 (SPAdes) (version 2) | ecosystem: Environmental > Aquatic > Marine > Oceanic | place: Arctic Ocean... | reverse complement strand
GCTCATATATTACGTTATCAGGTTCATGAAACAGTAAGCCTAAAAAAGCATGGATCGGCACCAACGCTAAAACATAAACCAAACGCACAGGATAAGACAACGTCCACCGGGTTGGATTATTTCCTATAATTGGCCACCAATAGTGAATGCCAGCGAAAAGAAATACTGCATACCCAATAAAGTGAAGAGGTACACTCGTTAGGCTACTTGCAAAAGCTGGTGTTACGTACCAAAAAGTGGGGACAATAATAAATAAGGCAATCCCAACAAGAGGATGCGTAAAAAATCGAAAAAGTGATGAGTGTAGGAGCGGAAGAATATAACGTCGCCGCTTGGATGAACCCATTGCCACCATAAGTACTGTCATCGGAGCACCAAACAACAATAAAGGTGGTGCGATCGTAATAAGAACAAAATGTTGAACCATGTGTAATGAAAGAAACGTGGAATCATAAGCTGCAATCGGACCAAAAACTGTGAGCAATATAGTAGCCAAACCGACAAGAAATGAAACAACTTGACGTTTACGTACCAGTACTGGCACTTCGGTACCTGCTGACGATATAAATTGAGTGTTTTTACGCTTCGCCATATACGGAATTGTCTGCCGAAGTAATAGAAGATAAGTAATACCACCAGAAAAAATTAAGTAAATTGGAAAAGGTTCAACAGCAAAAGTCAAAAAAACATCGGGGAATTCTGGTGCTGGAACATTAGACCATGAACAAATAAATATCGCCCCGAGAGGTAATCCTCCATCTCCAATGCGAAGAAGAAAAGTAGCTACGATCGCCACAATTAAAAAAATCATCAATAGAAAGATGATCGTTCGATTTTTTAAAAAGGCATCTCTCTGCTTAAAAATTCCTAATATCAAGTGGAAACCTAACCTCTGAATAGGACATGGGCCTGGGTGGATTCGAACCACCGACCAACCGGTTATGAGCCGGACGCTCTTACCGCTGAGCTACAGGCCCCTCTCAATATCAGTATAGGGCGTAATCCGAAAAGAGCGCGGGAACTTTCAAACCATGTGTATAATTGGGAAATCTATAAATAAATAGCCCAAATAGGAAAACCCATGGATAGTTTCTCAAGTCGATCAAAATTTCTTATTACCGATGACGACGAATCTGAGCAAAGCTTCGAATACTATCGGCTTGATAAATTGGATGAACTCGGCATTAGTAAAATAAATGAATTGCCCTTCACTCATCGCATACTGCTAGAAAACCTCTTACGTAATGAAGATGGCATAAGTGTTACAGAAAGTTCAATTCGATCCTTAGCTGAATGGCAACCCAACTTACAAAAGCCACAAGAGATTGCTTTCACTCCTGCTCGAGTATTACTACAAGATTTTACGGGAGTCCCTGCAGTTCTTGATCTAGCTTCAATGCGAGGGGCTCTACGTGATCTTGGAGGGGATCCTGATTTAATTAACCCACAACAGCCGGTAGACCTAGTTATCGATCATTCAGTTCAAGTAGATCATTATGCTCAAGGGGATGCGTTTCAGAAAAATGTTTCTCTTGAATACAATCGAAATTTGGAACGCTATTTATTTTTACGCTGGGGACAACAAGCCTTTCAAAATTTCCAGGTCACACCACCAGGAACAGGTATAGTCCATCAGGTTAATCTTGAGCATCTTGCCCAATGTGTTTTTAATAACGATGGATTAACTTACCCAGATACCTTAATAGGGACCGATTCGCATACGACCATGATCAATGGTCTCGGCATACTCGGGTGGGGAGTCGGTGGCATAGAAGCAGAAGCAGCAATGTTAGGACAACCTGTCCCTATGCTGGTCCCTGAGGTGGTCGGAGTTCGTATTACCGGAAAATTACCAGAAGGATCAACAGGAACCGATCTCGTCTTAACTATTACGGAAAACCTTAGATCTCTTGGAGTCGTAGGTAAATTTGTAGAATTTTTTGGAACTGGGTTAAGCAACTTACCTTTGGCAACACGTGCAACGATCTCCAATATGGCACCTGAATATGGAGCTACAGCAGGATTCTTCCCTATTGATCAAGAAACTTTAAAATACCTAGAATTAACAGGAAGAGAAAAGAGCCTTGTAAACCGAGTCGAAACCTACTGTAAGTTACAAAACCTGTTTCGTAATGATGCGACGCCAGATCCTAAGTATTCACAAACACTGGAGATTAATCTTTCCTCAATTGAGCCATCTATTGCAGGACCCAAACGACCTCAAGATCGTATTTCATTAAGTAATGCAAAGGCAGCATGGAATATGAACCTTCAGGAATCAAAGAAACCATCAGATGAAGCAGTACTCGTTGAACGTGGAGATGAAAGCTTTGAACTTTCTGATGGCTCTGTTGTTATAGCAGCAATAACAAGTTGTACAAATACGTCAAACCCAGAAGTCATGATCGGTGCGGGTTTACTTGCAAAAAAAGCTATACAAGCTGGCTTACAAAGGAAGCCTTGGGTAAAAACAAGCCTTGCCCCTGGTTCAAAGATCGTAACTCGTTATCTTGATGCTGCTGGACTTACTCCTTATTTAAATGAACTCGGATTCAACCTCGTAGGCTATGGTTGTACAACCTGCATTGGCAACTCCGGACCGATTGATACTGATATAGCAAAAACTGTGAGCGAGAATGGAACATTAGTAGCTGCAGTACTTTCCGGAAATCGCAATTTCGAAGGACGCATTAATCCTGTGGTACAGGCAAACTATCTTGCATCTCCTCCACTAGTTGTCACTTATGCATTAAAAGGACATATGGATTTTGATCCATTCACAGACGCCCTCGGAGAAAATAGCGCAGGACAAAATGTTTACATGCGGGATATTTGGCCTACACAGCAAGAAATAACAGACACAATAGGAAAAGCTATAAGCTCAAAAATGTTCCAAGAAGAATACGCACATGCCTTCACTGGAGATAATTTATGGAGAGAGCTTGAAACTCCATCTGGTGGTCTTTATGAATTTTCAGAGGATTCAACTTATGTTCGTAATCCTCCTTATTTTGATAATTTTTCTCTAGACCCACAGAAAATTACTGACATTGTCAATGCACGAGTACTTGTTAAAGTGGGTGATTCAGTAACTACAGATCATATTTCACCCGCAGGAATTATTAGTCCGAAAAGTCCTGCAGCAGACTATCTCTTAGAAAAGGGAGTGGAACAGCAAAATTTTAATTCCTATGGAGCACGTCGGGGGAATCATGAAGTTATGATGCGCGGAACATTCGCAAATATCCGTTTGCGAAATCAACTTGTTCCCGGAACAGAAGGCGGATACACACGTCATTTTCCTAGCAATCAAGACTTAACAATTTTTGATGCTTCAGCTCGTTACATTCAAGAAAATATTCCTTTAGTGATCCTTGCAGGTAAAGAATATGGTACCGGATCGTCTCGCGATTGGGCAGCAAAAGGTCCAATGCTTTTGGGTGTACGCGTAGTAATAGCTGAATCATATGAACGAATTCACAGAAGTAACCTTATTGGCATGGGAATTCTGCCATTACAATATAAGGATGCTGATACAGCACAAACCCTTGACATTAATGGAGATGAGACCTTTAGCTTCTCAGGTCTTTCAGAAGAAGAATTACGTCCTGGCAGTGATATAAAAATCACTATGTCAACGACTGAAGGTTTAATCAAAACCTTCACTACAAAAGCACGCATAGATACTCCGGTGGAGCTGGAATACTTTCAAAATGGTGGCATCTTGCAGTTTGTTCTTAGAAAACTAGCAAAGAATTCTACGCCATAGCAATTTGCAAACGATCATCCAAAGCCCCTAAAAAACCTTGTGTGGTCAACCACTGTTGATCATTTCCAACAATCAAGGCCAGATCTTTGGTCATTTGACCTGACTCAACAGCATCAATACAAACCCGTTCCAAAGTATTTGAGAAACTATCTAAATCATCGTTCCCATCCAGCTTTGCGCGATGGGAGAGACCTCTAGTCCATGCAAAAATGGAAGCAATTGGATTCGTAGAAGTTTCTTGTCCTGCCTGATGCTGTCGGTAGTGACGCGTTACTGTTCCATGAGCAGCTTCAGCTTCTACAACATCACCATCAGGAGTCAATAAAACGGAAGACATTAAGCCTAGGGATCCGAAACCTTGTGCTACAGCATCAGATTGAACGTCTCCATCATAGTTCTTGCAAGCCCAGATCAATCCACCTGACCCCTTCATCACCTGTGCGACAACATCATCGATCAAACGATGTTCATACACTAGGCCAGCCTGTTCAAAGTCTTCCCTAAAATCTCTATCATATTCTTCCTGAAAAATATCTCTGAACCTGCCATCGTATTGCTTTAAAATTGTATTTTTCGTTGACAACCAAAGGGGGTATCGCCGTTCTAAGGCGTAACGCATACAAGAACGAGCAAACCCACGAATAGATTCATCTGTGTTATACATTCCCATCGTAATACCTGAATCATCAAATTTGTTCACAACATGGGAAATAACTTCCCCTCCATCTGCAGGTTCAAAAGTCATCGTCAAAGTTCCGGAACCAGGAATTAAAAAATCTGTCGCACGATACTGATCTCCATGAGCATGACGACCTACAATAATTGGATCATGCCAATTGGGCACTAACCTCGGTATGTTATTACAAATTATTGGCTCTCTAAAAACAGTACCGTTTAAAATGTTGCGAATAGTCCCATTTGGAGACTTCCACATTTGCTTTAAATCAAACTCTTCCACACGATCTTCATCTGGAGTTATGGTTGCACACTTCACACCGGACCCATGTCGTAGAATTGCCTTAGCTGAATCTACAGTTATCTGGTCATTTGTTTCGTCTCTCTTCTCCACACTCAAATCATAATATTCAAGCTCAATATCGAGGTAAGGAAGAATTAACCTTTCACGGATAAACCCCCACATAATTCGAGCCATCTCATCACCATCAAGTTCAACTACAGGTTCTTTAACAGGAATTTTAGGCATTTGAGGATCCTTTCTTGATGCTTATTGTTTTCTACGACTTCATCGGATTATACGTCAAGCTCTCTGTAAGGTTACGCTCAAACCAAAGGCCTCCCTCTGGTGCCTTACCAAAACAAGGCCGAAATCCCATCCTTACCCAAAAAAAAGCTGCTAAGCCAAGTTCAGGCGGAGCAAATGCTTTAACGTTTTCATACAATTGAGCTAGCTCAGGTAACAACAATAAGATTGCATCCGTACCAATCCCATAACCACGATCGGAATCTGCAACACAAATCGAACTTATAATCGGTGTTCCATTCTCGAACTCGATGACCAGATCACCCAATTTCGAATCATTTTTTTTCGAAATTATCGTGTATTGATGTCCTTCTAAGCCACTTTGAAGAGACTCCACCTTCACCAATTTAACAATTTGACCTTCAAATTCAGTATCAAGTTTATCTACTGGGATAACCATTGTTTAATCTCTTCCGCAATATACCCCACATTTCCTGTCCGTTCAGTACAAACTGGTAATGCCTTCAGGAAACTAGGGCCGTACCGTTTTGTTCTTAGACGACTATCTAAAACAGCAACAACTCCAACATCCGATCGATCACGAATAAGCCTTCCAAACCCTTGCCTAAAACGTAAAATGGAAGACGGAAGTGAATATTCTAAAAAACTATTTCCATAAAGCGCACCTCGAGCTTTATGAACAGGATCGGTAGGATCGCCAAAAGGTAGTTTTGCAATAATTAAAAGAGATAGTGCATCACCACGAATATCAATACCTTCCCACAACGATGCAGTTCCAAAAATTACTGACTGAGGATGCTCCTTCAAGTATTCAACTAATCGAGCAGGTGTACCATCAATACCCTGACGCAAAACAGTAATTCCTGCCTTTTCCAATGTGGGCATCACCAAACTGGAAAGTTCCCGAATAGCAGCATGAGATGTTAACAAAACTAGTGCTCTGCCTCTAGAAGCAGAAACAAGCTCCTCAATGGCATGTGCCGCGGCCGTGCTATAACCAGATTCACGCGGATCTGGAATATTAGTAACACTCGCCAAAAGTGTTGTTTTCTCATAATTAAAGGGTGAGCCTAATACATACGGCTCGGCCTCAGCTAATCCAATCGATTGTGCAGCAAATATTGTTGAATCATCAACTGTTAACGTTGCACTTGTAGCAACAACAGAAGTACATCGGGAAAAGATCATTTCATCTAAAACTGGACCCACAGCAATAGGTGCATTATTTAACATCACATTTTCTTTCCGTGTATTGCTAACCCATCCTATTGTATTTAGGTCAGGTTTATCTATAAAAAAAGTTCCAATTTGAGCAGCTAATTCAGCAATCGAATCAACTGCCGATACAATTGTATTTTTAACTATCTTTGCTTTCGGAACACTTTCCGCCTCAAGAAGTATTACATGTGCTTTGAGTAAACTAACCAGCTTTTTAATTGACTGATCAAGCTTTACCCATAGCTCTGTAAGCGACTCCCAACTTGAATCAACCACAAAAACAGAAGTTAGCAATAACTTACCGGCTACACCCTGTTCTTCGACAACCACATGCAATCCTTCAAAAACCATACTTATGTTTTTTCTTACTTCATCAATTGCTGAACGTATATCAGTAGTTCCTGGTAATGATGCCGTCTCAGGAAAAGCTTCCGTCGAGAATAGTCCCGATGCACGATTACCAGAAGAACTCGTCCCATGCAAAGTATCTAAAACACGATGGACATCTCGTGCACCTATGCTGATTCCAAACTGTTGAGTTGCTTGCTGTTCAAGGTTATGTGCTTCATCAAGAATGAGGTAGTCATAATTTGGAATTACGTTACCACCAGATTTTGCATCAGCTAGTAGCAAGGCATGATTAACTACTATAACGTGAGCAGCCTCAGCATCTTGTCGTGCACGAGCAAGAAAACATCGTCCTTCACGTACAAACGAATTGTGCTCACTAAGACACTCGGTACCTTCAGCGCAAAAACGATTCCATGTCGAACGTTCATTAGGAGTCAATCGTAACTCGGCACGGTCACCTGTTTTTGTTTCAGGCAGCCATAATGCAAGAGACGCAGCCAAACCACTGACATCTGAATCATTCAATGCTTTGGGATACTCAAACCACCGTTTAGTACATAGATAATTGCTTCGACCCTTCAACAAAACAGTGCGGAAATCATCAGGATCACTAATAATTCCTTCGTGAAGAAGTATCTTCCTAACTGTAGGTAAATCTTTCGTAATAATTTGTTCTTGCAATGCGATCGTATTAGTTGAAATCACAACATGTTTTCCATTTTTTATAGCAAACAAAGCTGCAGGTAATAAGTAAGCAAGCGATTTTCCAACTCCAGTACCTGCTTCAATTAGAAACCGTCCTTCAGTATCTAATGCTTTCTTCACAACTTTTGCCATATCTAGTTGTTGAGATCTTTTCTCAAAACGTTCAATTATATTTTGAGAGCCATCAAAAACTTTCCGGAAATCAATTGGATCAATTTCTTCTTGAATTTTTATCGGTTCTAACCGATTTGGAGCATCAAGTACTTCTGGCAATGGCATCATGTCCATTTCCTCAGTACCTACTGAATAGTCATTAGTTCCAGCGATGACCATTGCCAAACCAGAAGATTCAGATACAACCAAACGAGCAAGCCTTAAACGCTCTTCACCTGATACAACAGCAACACGATTACACAATTCGACAAAAACCGCGGCAGTTGTTTCTGCATCACTAAGCGCCCGATGACTTTCCCCTCGGAAATCTACCCCTAAACCTTCTGCAAGGCCAGCTAAACCTCCATAATTATGGTGAGGTATTAACAAACGGGCCAATCTACTAGTATCGAAACTATCTGTATCAAATTCAAGCCCAACATTTAAAAGAAAACCTAAATCAAAACGTATATTTTGACCAACTATTGGGTCATCACCTATAAAGGCACGCAAATCATCTTTTAATTCAGTAATCCCAGGGGAATCTTGAACCATATCATCAGTAATCCCAGTGAGTTGCTGTACAAAATATGGAATGCTTCGATGGGGATTTACAAGACTTTGAAAAGTATCCAAAACCTTTAACTGACTATTAATTACCTGAAACCGAACAGCACCAATTTCGGTAATTGCATCCTTTTTAGGGCTTAATCCAGTAGTTTCAAGATCTAAAGCAACACAAACACGAGAAAAAGGAGTAGAAATTATGGGTGTAATCGAGAAATCCTCCTATGAGTATTCTATAGGTGCTCCTTGAATCAAGGTACTTGTCATCTTAAGTGGGGGAATGAGGGAAACATGAAAATATTTTCTTCTGAACAAATTCGGAATGTCGTAATTACAGGACATGGTAGCGTAAGAGATCTCAATACAAAACGTGCAAGAATTCATGGTATTAGCCCCGATGGCACTATTAGCGTCGTAGCTGCCGAAGTACCCTTAGCAAAAGCCCAGAGATATGCATCAGATCTCCGTTCATTAACTCAAGGACGAGGTACTTATAAATGACTTTCGATCATTATGGAGAAGTACCTGCAAATCTACAGACGTGTAATCAGTGATCTATCCGAAGAAAAAAGCTAACAGCAAGTTACCTAGAAACGGGTTTGGTAATTTTCAACACTTGGCCAATCTCTAAACGCCAACAATCCGATTCTGTAATCCCATTCAGCTGAAGTAACTCACTTAGCTCTAATCCGTTGTCATATGCAATCTCACTACACGTGTCTCCTGCACTCACTACATACATCTCAACCACTGGCTCGGATTCCACCACTATGGGCTCTTCAGGCTTCGCTTCTGCAATACGCAACACTTGGCCAATCTCTAAACGCCAACAATCCGATTCTGTAATCCCATTCAGCTGAAGTAACTCACTTAGCTCTAATCCGTTGTCATATGCAATCTCACCACACGTGTCTCCTGCACTCACTACATACATCTCAACCACTGGCTCGGATTCCACCACTATGGGCTCTTCAGGCTTCGCTTCTGTTTCCTCAGGCATCCCAATATCAATAATGTTTTCAGCACTTGCATTCAAATTAAGTTCATTTAAGATGGTGTTATTCCACCTGCCGGCTTCAGAAACACCCAACCCATTAACCGTAAATCTAACTACATCACCTTCGTTGCCGCACCTATTCCCACTAACGACATCTATAACATATGTTCCATCAAGATCAATAACAGAAACACCACAAGTAACGCCATCCACAAATGCAATCACTAATGCACCAGTCAAAGCTTGTACGCCATCAATTTTTACAAAACCAGCAAATCTAGCAGAGGGTGCTACTGCATCTACCAAGGGCTCGGGTTCAGCAACCGCTTGCTCTTGATCTACATTCATATCTTCGAAATTGGAAAGATATAACTTGATTATGTTTACAGAATCATCAAGGAGTGACTCAAATCTCACAGTCGAAACGGAATTGCCAATTGGAGCTAAAGCAGGATCGAACCTGACTTGCATCCAGCTTGAGTACCCCCGTTGGGAAACATCCGAAGCTAAGTTAACATCAAAGCCACTACCTATCACTACCCCTGCATGAATCCTCGTATCTGACTCTTGTTTAGTGACAAATACCCATGGATCTGAAGTAACAATACGATATGGAAGCAAACCAAAAACACCACTCTTTACGGCAACACTTGCTACATCTGATGTTCCATCAGGTAAAGCAACCAGATTTGAAATTGAAAATGCATCTACAACCATATTTGGATAGAGAGGCAGAGGTGGAGCACCAAGCAAAGCAAACAACAACATTGTGTCAATATTTGGATCCACTCTTGGTGTGGGATCTTCAAAAACTTGAATACCTAACGCAGGAAAAGACGTAGGAAAGTCCATCAAGGGGCATCCATAACTAAAAGCAATCGCTTCACAATCAACAAAATTCTCAGGAGCAAAAGCTGCTGCAACTTGTTGGTTTGTGAGATCAGGCATTCGAAATGCAACGGGATTCCACATTCGTGGACTCTCCAAAACAGGAATTAAGGAAGGGTTGGTTACATTCGTAACCATAGCTGCCGCTATCGGATCGGCCCAATTTAGAAGTGCAGCAGTACCTTTTTGTTGTCGTAGTTTACTAACTCGTGAAGTTATCTTAGGAGGATAGCGCATACACCCATAAATACGTTCCGGATACGTATAATCAAGATAGTCGAAAAAAGGTGTTCCATCACCATTATCTACATATGTGGAAGCTGTCTTTTCATTACAATGCCAAACTTCTCCCCGAAAAGGATGTCGCGCAGGATATAGCGGATGGTTACGCCAATTCCATTCATTTCCATGTTGTACGCCATTCGAATCTACGACGCTAAAGTTAAACAAGGGGTGGTTGATAGGGGAAAATCCGTTATAGCTCCAAATTGCATAGTACCAATCCTCTAACTTCTCTGGATTTCCTGTGCCAGCGATTGGCCTATATCTGTCATTCCATTTCAATGCAAGAATTCTGGTTACAGCCGAAATACTGTGATAAAAAGATGTTCCTATTTTCGCTTGTTCAGCTGATGGATTATCAGCAATATGCTCCATCCCTGTTGTTGCTTGCCCTACTCCATAACCACAATCAAAAGACCTCAAGGTAGGGCCTACGCCCCCCCAAGGAATACCACGGCTAGCATTTTGCCAACCAGACTCAACCCACAAAATTGATTTCAAAATAGTGGGAGGTATATAACTATTCAGATTAGGAGTTGTCGATCGATTAAAACGAGAACCAGAGAGTAAACCTGGGTACCTAACTTTTGATAAATCAGCCCCAGCTGTTTGTTTTTGCTCAGTAATTAATCGACCCTCTACAGCCAATTCAATAGCAAGAGAATACACCGCAACATTATCTTCAGCTTCAAACGTTTCGAAATTAAAAGGCCCATATTCGCCACAAGCATTCACAGTTTTTGAGGGATGAACAAAAATGAAAATTCCCCAGATGAAAACACCTAGTCCAAGTATAAATAAAAATACTTGTTTCACTTTGATATCCAACCTAGGAACCTTGTATAACCAGCAAGTGATTGCCTCCCAGCAGACATCACAATCTGTAATTCAACCTTCCCTGGATCTTCAAAATTTAGTCCATTCCAATGCTCAACAAATAAAACCTCTTCAGTTTCTTCCCAAGCCAATGGAATATCAAAGCCTGAACCAACTGTAGAAGCCCTAACTTGTCCGGCTTCTACAGTTGGTTCGCTCCCAAAATCTACCTTTTCATCTTTAGGAAATTTCCATACAACTCCTAACGCCTGACTAGATGATGGCAACGCAGCAGCAGCTTTAACACTTCCACCAGAAATTGATTCTATGCGTGGCAAATATCGCAATCCTGATTCAAGGTTAGATTCAATAAATGCAATTTTTTTGCCACTTGGACTTAGCGCCCAATCACGTGTGAAATACGGACTTAATCGCAACACTTCCTGATTATTAGAAAATAACAATGAACCACGTTCATTTATAACAACAGCGACCAAATCTCCCATTTGATCAATCTCCAACGGAACAGCTAAAACAACTTCACGAAAAATAGCTATGACCTCTGCTCGTCCTTCCGGACTAATTTCGATCGGATACGAAATCACTGCAGTATCCACGAAATTTGAATTCTTACTCGACTGACTTACCGTAACCAAAACCGCTTTTGAATCCGGACTCCAAAGCGGTTTTTGAAGCAAATCAACTCCAGTAGTTAACCGTGTGTAAGATTCGGTTTCCAAATCCAAAATTTTAAGCGAGCCCACTGGGTTTTTACTATCACCTTCATCTACAACGAGAAAAGCAATTTTAGTTCCATCTGGAGAAGTTGTACCACGAACCGACATTCCTGCTAAATGAGGAATTGTTATCAAAACTTCTTCGTAAGTTAGATCGCCTACACGAACAACAGCAATCGTATCTGCAGTAACTCCAGCTTTAGAAACTACCGCATAAACACCCGAACTGGCATCTGCAAAAGTGGTTTTAGAATTAGCCGTCTGCAAAATCAAAGCTGCCAGAATTGTTACTGCAAACAAAGCAATCACAAAAGCAGAAAACAGCAAGTACCTTCTTAGCACGGTATGCATACAACTATCTTACTAGTAGTCCGCGTATTGAACTTAAAAAAACAGGTTTAGAAAATCTTTACTTCTGCTTACCTAAAAGCTTCATTAAGTTGGCCACTACTGAAGCCAGTGTAGTATTTAGATATGTTAATTCTACGGTTAGCAGAATTTTCTGATAACCCAACTGCCCTTATTGCCTACGCAAGTGCTTTCATCGTTGCACTTGTCACAGGAATAGCTTTCCATGAATTTAGCCATGCTTGGGCTGCAAATAAACTGGGAGATGACACCGCAGCTCTTCAAGGGCGTCTTACACTCAATCCCTTGGTGCATTTAGATAAATTTGGAACATTGGCTCTCCTGCTATTAGGGATTGGTTGGGGAAAGCCAACCCCAGTCAATCCCTATCGACTGCGCTATGGCATCAAAACAGGAAACTTATTAGTCTCAATTGCAGGGCCCTTATCAAATTTTCTATTTGCAGTAGTTGCCGCATTACCGTTGCTCTTCGGTTGGGTAAACATCACCAATTTTCAAAGATTTGGCTTTGACCACCTAAGTAATGCTAATGGAGCAGAACTGGTCGGATTTTTCCTCATCTTTATTATTCAACTAAATGTAATTCTCGGTATTTTTAACCTTATTCCAATCCATCCCCTCGATGGATTTAAAGTACTTTTAGGTATCTTGCCTAATAAGCTTTCCGGTCCTCTATCACGCCTGAGTAAATGGGGACCAGCAATACTTATGTTGTTCATCGCAATTACCTTTATTAAGCCTGAATATAGCCCGATTAGATGGATTTTAGATGATCTTGCTGGTTATTTTCTTAATCTTTTGCTCCCATGATACAAGAACGAATCAGACAATTTAGGGAAGTATCACTGCAACCAAATGCAGAAGATCTTGAACTGGCACAAAAACTTTTGGATGAACCTATATTATCTTTGTTTCTTTCTCAAAACCTACGCGACCAACGCCATGGAGCACGTACTGCACACTGGTTAATTTCAAAAGGTGAAAATAATTCAGAACTTCTTATCGCAGCACTGATACATGATATTGGAAAAGGACACCAGCGAACCCGAGATCGCGTTGTTCATGTTTTAACAAGTTGGAGCAAAACAGGAAAGCTCGTAGAAGCAAAGACGTCCTCTTTTGAAATGCGCCAAGCAATTGCCCGTAGTCGAAACCATAGTGAACTAGGCGCTCAACAATTAGAGCAATCTGGGGCTTCAAACAGAGTTATTGAATTAACACGATTGCACCATACACCACCGGAGACTGATACCATGCTAGCGTTACTACAATGTGCAGATTCCAAGAATTAAAGGATTTAAAATGCCACAAGCAAAAATTGCAATTATAGGCCTTGGTTTAATAGGAACATCGTTCGGGTTAAATCTTACAAAAAATAACAAACGTAACTATACGGTTGTAGGTTACGACATCGAACGTAGACGAGAACGTTCAGCAGAAAAAGCAGGGGCTATCGATAAGCGCTCTTCCAGCGTAAAAGATGCTGTTACTGATGCAAATGTTGTGATAATTGCCACCCCAATATTGACTACAAAAACTATTATTGATGAGCTAAAAGACTATGTACATCCAGATGCATTAGTTACAGATACGGGAAGTACAAAAACACTTTTTATGGAATATGCTACAGAGATATTACCTACATCAGTAAATATTGTTGGAGGCCATCCGATGGCTGGATCTGATGAAAGTGGGCCAGATTCAGCAAATGTTCAGCTTTTTGAAGGGGCTGCGTGGGCACTAACACCTTCACCACTAGCTTCAGAAACATCAGTCAAAACACTTTTGGCTTTAATCGAGCAAACAGGGGCCTATCCAATCTTTGTTGACCCCAAAGAACATGATCAACATGTCGCAAGTGTTAGTCATGTACCACTACTTCTTTCAGTTGCTCTTTTTCGAATGGTTCGCGATAGTAATTTTTGGGATGATGCTTCCGTTCTTGCAGGGCCTGCATTTAATGAAATGACTAGGCTTGCTAAAGGTGAACCAGAAATGGGACGTGGAATAATCGAAACCAATCAGAAGCCTCTTACAGATTGGTTAAAACGATATCGTGATGAACTTGGAATAATTATAGAAGGGCTAGAAGCCGGCGAAAATATCATAGGAGAAGTTGAGGAAAGCGAATCTGAAGAAGACAGTAGTTTAAGAGCTGTGACTGGCTATGAAATGCTCACAAGCCTGCTCCAACAAACCCGGACAGAAAGATTAATGTTCGATGAACTCCCCAAGGGTCGCCAAATCCCACAAACAGGGGATGGGGGAACACCTACCTTCAGCGATACCATGGGGCAAATGCTAATGGGGGGTTACCTATACGGTAGACTGAAGGATCGAATGCAGGATTTAGATCGTAGGGAAGAGGAACTAAAGCAGCGTGAACGTTAGTCAAAAAAAACGGATCTCCGCGAAGATCCAGCCACCAGCTGACAAATCCATCTCACATCGTGCTTTACTTTTAAATGCGATTGCAAACGGGAAGGCAGAAATAAAGAATCTACTAGATTCTGAAGATGTAAGATCAACCGCTCACTGTCTAAGCACCTTAGGCATAACAATCGATTGGTCACAAGGAAAAAACGTGATCATCGATGGAAAAGGCTTACATGGCTTTCAATCTAGTGGTCTCCAGACATTCCTCGATTGCGGAAACTCTGGTACAACGATGAGATTACTTTCGGGCATACTTCCTGCACAATCATTCACAACCACTTTAGGTGGGGATACATCATTACAAAAAAGACCAATGGACCGAATTATCAATCCACTCACTCTAATGAGTGCGAATATCATTGGAACCCCATCCAGCACTGCTCCTCTTCAAATAACTCCAAGCATTTTAAGAGGAATCGATTATGAAATGCCTATTGCTAGTGCCCAAGTGAAATCAGCAATCCTTTTAGCTGGTCTTTATACCGAAGAAACCACAACGATCATTGAACCTGAACCTACAAGAAACCATACCGAGCTAATGCTTCAATCAATGGGTGTTAAAATTAAAAATTCCAACAATAAGATTCACATAGAACCGGCATCTGAAATAGACCCGATCTCTCTTACAATTCCTGGTGATATTTCAAGTGCAGCACCATGGCTCGTTCTTGGCGCATGTCATCCCAATGCTGAAATTTACATCGAAAAGGTTGGCGTTAACTCAACAAGAACAGGCCTTCTAGACATCTTAATACGGATGGGAGCACAACTAGAAATCGAAAATATATCTGCACCAGAAAGCGAACAAATAGCGAATTTGTCAATCCGTAGCTCAGTCTTGAAAAGTACAATAATTGAAAAGGAGGAGATACCCCGTGCCATCGATGAACTACCACTTATTGCATTATTGGGCTGCTATGCAGAAGGAAAAACTATAGTCCGCGACGCAGAAGAATTACGGGTAAAGGAATCAGATCGCATCGAATCTATTGTTAATACTCTCAGGGCAATGGGTGCCGAAATTTATACGACCAAAGATGGTTTTGTTGTGGAAGGCGGTAACTCTCTAAAAGGATCAGCGCTTGATGGGAAGATGGATCACCGTATAGGAATATTAGCTGCAATAGCAGGAGCTTTAGTAAAAGATAAAACAAGCGTAATAAACGATGCTGTTTCAATTTCATATCCCACATTTTGGAATGTCCTTAAAAACGTAGCAGAGGTAACAGAATGATTAACAAAAAAACACCTTTGCTAGTAGTTATACATGGCCCATCTGGAGTAGGAAAAGACAGTGTAATCAATCAATTAATTAAAGAACCAAATATACGACGTGCAATTACAACTACTACACGCTTACCTCGAAAAAATGAAAAAAATGGCTCTGATTACTATTTTGTAACTCAATCGGAATTCGAAAAACAAATACAAAATGGTAACTTTATTGAACACGCCCAAGTCTATGAAGATCTCAAAGGTTTAGAAACCCAAGAATTGCAAAGGTGTATAGCTGCAGGTGGTACAACAATAATCCGAACGGATCTGCAAGGAGCTAAATTTTGGCGAACCTTATCAGGAAAAATTATTATCATCCTCCTGACTCTTGAAGAATCTCTATTAAGAGAAAGACTACGAGCACGGGGGAGCGAAACAACACTACAACTAGAAAAGCGACTTGCAAAAGCTCAAGAAGAGCAAGCGCTATCAGACCTTAACAATTACGTTATCTTAAATCCTGAAGGGCAATTAACAAGCACCATCACAACAATAAAAAATATTATCAGAACAGAAGAACAGAAAACCACAAGGGAAAAACATCAGGAAGAATTTGAGGATTTCTTTACCTAATCAATTGTTCTAAATTGATATATTCGTCTGCTGCCTTTCTCAAGTGCCCCGCAATGGCATTGCCTACACAGGCAACTTCAACACGAACACCGCGGCTCTGCACTGCTTCTACTAATGGCTGAAAATCACCATCACCAGAAACAATACAAGCAATATCCAAACGATCACTCATAGTTAAAAGGTCAATTGCCAGTTCTATATCGACGTTTGCTTTTACAGTACCATCACTAAACCGCTTTAAAGGTTTCGTGATGACCTTATAACCATGACCGAGGAAGGGCTCAACAAACCGTTGAGTTTCCATGCTGACATTGACATCTTCATGTACTGGAGAATACGCAATAGCACGCACTAAACGGCGCCCTTTAGTTAATCGTTGTAGAACTTTTCCCCAATCAAGTCTCCTTTTTGAACGATCAAGAGCCAATTCTATATTTGCAGAATCAACAAATATGGCACATCTGGGAAGGGTCTCCTCTTCTGCACGTTTCTTTGTATCAAAACGATCCTCAGTCCACTCGATAAACCTTTCAAGTCGATCACTCTGTTCCTCAAGAACTTCGAAAAGTTTCTCGATATCTTGCTCCGAAGTTCGACTGTTTGTTTTAGGTTGGCGTTTCTTTGCTTTACCATTCAGTTTGTCCGAATCTTCTTCGGCATTATTTTCATTATTATTTTCCAACATTATTTAAATATTCATCCTTTGTAATACACTTATACGAGCAGCAACAGAACCTGCGATTTGGCTAAACACCTTAGCGGAATTTGAATCCTGAGCACTCACAACAATAGGAATACCGCGATCCGCACCTTCACGTATTGCAGGTTCGATAGGAATCTCTCCTAAAAAATCAATACCCAATTCATCAGCAGCCTTTTTCGCACCACCATGACCAAAAATGTCATAAGTCACACCTGTATCAGGAGCAACAAAATAGCTCATATTCTCAATCATCCCAAAAACAGGTACATTCAATTTTTCAAACATTGCAACTGCCTTCATTGCATCATCTACGGAAACATCTTGTGGTGTTGAAACTATTACAGCACCTGTAATAGGCGCTTCCTGAGCCATACTCATTGATGCATCACTTGTCCCTGGAGGTAAATCAATTATTAAATATTCAATCCCCTCCCATTGCACATCATGCAAAAGCTGACGTACCGCACTACCTATCATTGGCCCTCGCCAAACGACAGGCGTTCCCTTTGGTAATAAAAAACCAAGTGAAACTACCTGTACACCATGTTTTTCTATCGGGCGTAAGCCTTCAGTATTTTCAGCCTGCAAACCAGCGGGTAACCCAAACATCGTTGGAAGATTAGGTCCGGTAATATCTGCATCGATTATGGCTGTTTTCGCACCGGCCGCAGCTAATGCAACAGCCAAATTAGTAGCAACAGTCGACTTACCAACGCCACCTTTATTGGATGCAACAGCAATAATGTTCGAAACACCTTCGACAACTTTCTGCCCCTCATGTGGAACACTAGCCTTCACTTGAGCAGTCCACTCCAGGGTTACAGCTTCAACCCCATCTAAAGGCATCAGCACTTCACGAATGTCGTTTTCGATTGCTTCCTTCATGGGACAAGCAGGTGTCGTTAACTCAATAGTTACAGTTATATTTGTCTCTTCAATTATGATATCTTTTACCATCTTCAAAGAAACAATATCCTGATGAAGTTCAGGATCTTGCACAGCTGCTAATGCTTGCATAACGGTATTTTGTTCAGGAATAGTCACATTATAGTTCTATAAAAAATATAGCATCTTGTCGCAGTAATAGAGTTTGACTAAAAGAATTACGATATCTTTCACCCATATCTACAAGACCACGAAAAGTAGCCTAATTAGATGTTAGCTGGGGTTCCCCTAACAGGAAAATAGAATATATGGGAAGAGTTTGTTTCTATCTCGTAAACTTATAAGTATGGTAACAAAATTAAAAGTAGACCTCGCACCAGCCGCAAAAAGAGATCTTGTCTTGCAAAACCCAATAATGCCAGCATCAGGAACCTTTTCCTGGGGATTTGAATTTGCAAAGCATTTCGATATCAACCTCTTGGGAGCTATCGTTTCAAAAGGAGTAACACTACTTCCAAGGCTAGGAAATACCCAACCTCGAGCAGTTGAAACTCCAGCAGGAATGCTTAATTCTATCGGACTTCAAAATGTGGGTCTCGATAAAATTATCCACGAAATTGCACCAAAATGGGAAAAACTGAACTTACCCATAATAGTTAATATCGCAGGCGAAACTGAAAATGAATTCATCGAACTAGCTGAGATTCTTGGAAATATGAATGGTATTGATGCACTAGAACTCAATATTTCATGCCCAAACGTTGACTCCGGATTGGAATTCGGACAAGACATAGAAGGTGCAGCCTCAATAACAAGAGCAACAGTTAGACGTTCAGAGGTACCGGTAATCGTAAAATTAACGCCTAACGTCTCTGATGCTCGAAGTATAGCGAAGGCCTGTGAGGACGAAGGTGCTGCAGCTATTTGTGCAGTCAATACTGTTCTAGGCTTATCTATTGATTCCGAAACCAGACAACCAGTTTTGCAAAGAGGAACAGGTGGTTTGAGCGGACCAGCTATTAAGCCAATTGCACTACGCATAGTTTATGAAGTTGCAAGTACTGTAAAAATACCAGTAATCGGTTGTGGCGGAATCACCACTGGAATTGATGCACTTGAGTTTTTGATGGCAGGTGCAACAGCAGTTCAAATAGGAACAGCTTCTTTTTCCAACCCAAGAGCAACGCTCGATATACTATTCGAGTTAACAGAGTGGTTAAATGCCAATAATATCGCAGATGTAAACGATATTATTGGCTGTGCGCAACAATAAAGTGTATCGAAGTTTCGCTACACCCCATCTATAGAGTAGCCTTGAACTGTCGGGGTGTAGCTCAGCCTGGTAGAGTACGCGCTTTGGGAGCGTGGGGTCGACAGTTCGAATCTGTCCACCCCGACCATCATCACTAGAAAAGCCTTTCAAGTTAGAAAAAATATATTGAAAGACTGGTTCCATTCTCTTATGATCCCACATATCTAGTACTACCATAACAACGAGGACCTATGACTTTCGCTAAAAAAGCAACCGATCACGAATCAGTTTCTATCTATCCCTATAACAATGAACAGCTTGAAAAAATATGTCTCCTGTCAGGAGAATGCGTTCTTAATTGGTCAACAAAGGATGGGTGGCCTGTCGGAGTAATGCACGCATATGTTTGGAAAAATGGTCGATTTTGGATAACTTGTGGAGGCCACAGACATCGCGTAGCGGCATTGCGAAGAGATCCTCGTTGCTCTGTTGTTGTTAGTGGGCGCACTGCACATCCAGACAGTGGTTGCCCTACTGGAACTGCCACTGCAAAGGGAAGAGCAATCATCCATGAAAACAATCAGGAATTGAAAGATTGGTTCTATCCTGCCCTTGGAAAACGGTTGCATCCTAATAGCCAAGAAGATGCCGCCAACTTCGTTGAAATGCTCGATTCTCCATTACGAGTGGTTTTGGAAATTGTTCCAGAAAAATGGATCACTTTTGATAGCGAAAAGTCGTCAAGACATCATGCGGGAATACTTGATGAAAGTGAGCTCGGCCCCGAACTTTCTAGCGACGCTTCTCGGATGCCAAACTATCGTTCAGACAGATACCAATCGTGAAAAAATCAACTTACAAGGGACAACTAGTGAGAAACCACCACGATATAACACCAATGCTGTTTTCCGTGGATTAACCTCGTTAAAAATTCGAGTCAGTAGCTAACGCATTTTGGACACGCTTTTCTGTGATTCCAGAGTGGGATGCATCCCATTCCGAAACTCCATTTCGCAAAATTATTACTTGCGGAGATTCATGAACGACAGAAGTACGCTCAGCAATAGTTACTGTTAAATCCTTAAATTTAGCTACATCAATCAAATTCACAACAGCATCCAATCGAGACATTTGCTGATATGCCCTCGAGCTAATCGGGCATTCATAATCATGTAGAAACAGAACAACTTCTTCCGCATTGGAAGAATCGAAAAGAACATCTAACTGATTTAACGTGATAATAGGATTCATAAAAATAAACTCCTCTTAATTAAATAATATTCACAAGCAAAAATCAATCAATAAAAAAACATTTTTTTGCAAGCCAACAGTTAGGATACACACACACTTATTTTAACGCGAAGGAAATTATGACTCAAATCGCAACAGTACTCGGCCGCATTGATACTGCAAACCTCGGATTCACATTGATGCACGAACACATTTTTATTCTTTCACCTGGTGTTTATTCCAACTGGCCACATCTATGGAACCACGATGCAGAAATCGAAAATGCAATCTCAACTATGGAAAAAATGAAAGCTGCTGGCATTGATACAATTGTGGATCTCACAACTGTTGATTTAGGTCGTGATCCTATTCTCATCAATGAAGTCGCCCAGAATAGCCCTGTCAATATAATCATGTGCACAGGAGTGTGGCGTCAGCCTCCGAATATATTCCAATCACTGGATTCGGATTCAATAGCTGATCTTTTCGTAAAAGATATTGAAGACGGTATAGCTACTTCGCAAATCCATGCAGGAATTATTAAACTTGCAACGGAACCAACTGTCGACGAAGAAAATGAGAAAATACTTCGTTCAGGTGCGCGTGCACACAGACGTACAGGTGTCCCTATTAGTACACATACCGATGTACGTACCGAATCAGGATTGGCACAACAAAATATTTTTGAGGATGAAGGTGTCGATTTATCAAGGGTTGTAATAGGGCATTCAGGTGATACAACTGATATCGACTATTTAACACGTCTCATGGAAAGAGGAAGCACAATAGGTATGGACCGATTCGGTATCGATCGTGCACTGACGACCGAAGAAAGAATCGATACGATCGTAAAGCTTTGCGAATTGGGATTTTCCAAACAAATAGTTCTATCACACGATACAAACTGCCAAATGGATGCAAGAAAACGTGAGGACCGAAAAGAGATTATGCCAAATTGGCACTACTTACACATAAGCCAAGATGTTTTACCTGAACTGCGTGTTAGAGGTGTAAGCGAGGAACAAATTAATCAAATGACTATCACCAATCCCAAACGTATCTTTGATCAACAAGGTAGTTACTAAGCCCTAAACAGTCATGCCCGAACCGCCATCAACATTGATAGCAGTCCCTGTAATGTAACCCGCTAAAGGTGAAGCTAAAAAAGTCGCCAGTGCAGCTACTTCCCGAGCTTCTCCAACACGTCCAAGAGGAACTGACGAGCCCATTTTTGAATAAGCCTCCTCAAGCGTTAAGTCAGGGAACCTAATCCTTGCAGCATTTTCAATCTGCCCACTTTTCACAAGACCTATACAAATTGTATTTACGAGGATATTTTTCTTCGCAAGATCCTTTGACATTGCTTTCGTCAAAGCGATACCAGCCGCACGGCTAACACTGGTTGGAAGTGAACCAGCCGGAGGTGCTTTACCTCCAACAGCTGTGATGTTGATAATTCTTCCATCACCAGATTCCTCTAGATATGGCAATGCAACACGACTACAACGGATTGCCGCCATTAGTTTCAGATCAAGGTCCTCATTCCAAATAGTATCGTCAACTTCTTCAAAAGGTGCTGCTGCAGACCGACCCGCATTATTTACAAGAATATCTAATCGTCCATGTTTAGTAATTACATCATCCATAACACGATCGATATCTGCTGAACGACTCACATCTGCAGACAAAGTAAGAACCTCTTTGCCAGCAACTTCTTTAATTTTTTTACCAGCTTCATCCAAGAGCTCTTGACGGCGAGCGCAAATAACAACGTCAATACCTTCGCGTGCAAACTCAACTGCAGTTGCTAAGCCTATACCCTGGCTGCCTCCAGTAATTAATGCAACCTTGCCATTTAATTTTAAATCCATTTAGCTTCCTCGTTTAAAAATCCATACCACCCATATCCATACCACCCATACCGCCCATATCCATACCACCCATATCCATACCACCCATACCGCCCATATCCATACCGCCCATATCCATGCCGCCCATATCCATGCCGCCCATATCAAAATCTCCGCCACCACTGTCTGGCACAATTATTGCCGCACCAAAAATACGGATCGCCTCCGCACCATCTTTTGGACACGTCATTGGTTCACCCGCCTCATCACGGGATCGCTTGATATCGAAAACATCATTGCAGTCCGAACAACGGAATTCATAAATAGGCATCATTCCAACCTTTAAAAAAAAGAATTGACAGAAGCGTATCACTGTCTGTCAATTCATGCGGTATGCAATACAAAAGGATACCATTGGATATAGCCCCCGTAGCTCAGCGGATAGAGTGTCGGCCTCCGGAGCCGAAGGCAGAGGTTCGATTCCTCTCGGGGGCAGATATTTCGCCGGTAGACAGTTCAAAAGGTATCCTGTACACACACGAATTTTTCACAAGGTACGTAAGCGTGACAAATATTGGAAATTTGCTAAATAAAGACGAAATTTCGTCTTTATTTGCGCAAGATGTCGCTTTATATAGCAAACAGCACTCTGGACTCATCGCAGTTTTATTGCCTTCACACTTAACAGATCGGCTAAGTTCTCTAAAAGTTGAACAGCTTAGACAATCGGCAACAGTAATTTGGGAAAAACCTGACCAAAAAACACAAATGTTTGGTTTTGGTAAAGCAATAGAGCTAAAAGGTAATGGCAAATCAACACTTCAAGAAGGACTTCAACAAGTTAGAAAAACTCTTGAAACTGCACAAGGTAATAGTGAGGCACTGGATGAGTTAAAATGTTTTGGTGGCGCTCGGTTTGATCCCAAAAGCACATGCTACGATGAACTTTGGAAGCCTTATGGCAACTGGGCATTTCTTATTCCAAAGCTATTGATAACTCAATGTGAGAATGGGATAAAAGCTCTTCTAGTTCTCAACATAAACAGCCAAAAGACACTTTCTAAACATGAAAAAAACATAGCAGATCTTCTGTCAAACATAGCAGAAACCAACAGTTCTCCTGATTGTGCTTCTCCAGTCCAAATTACACAGCCTATAGCAGAAGATTGGAATAAGACAATCCAAGTTGCACTCAATGAAATTGAAAACGAAACGTATAAAAAGGTCGTTCTTGCTACAAAAATTAAGCTCCAGACCGATCAGTGCTTTAACACAACCCAAGTGCTAACATCACTAGCTCAAAATTATCCTAATTGCTACATATTTAAACTTTCTTTAGGTGAAAAAAATGACTATACCTGGCTGGGAGCAAGCCCAGAATTATTAGTAAATTTCTTCCAGGGCACCGTTAATGCATCGAGTCTTGCCAGTTCTGCACGGCGTAGCGAAAATGCTACAGAGGATCTCAAGCTAGGTGAAGAATTATTGACTAATCAAAAAGAACTTCTTGAACATGAACTTGTTGTTCAAACAACCCAAGAAACATTGGAAAACCTCTGTACATCTGTAACAGTTCCACAGCATCCTGAACTATTAAAAATGCCCAACATCCAACATTTGCATACACCTATTACGGGAAATGCAAAAGAAAACGTAGACTTACTAGATTTCTTACAAAATCTGCATCCTACACCCGCAGTTGGTGGTTGGCCAAAGGAAGAAGCGTTAGATGCTATTAGACGTCTAGAAAATTTTGACCGTGGCTGGTATGCCGGACCAGTGGGATGGGTTAATCGCAGTGGTGAAGGGGAATTTGCAGTTGCTTTACGTTCTGCACTTATAGGGGAAAAAGAAGCTCTCCTCTATGCTGGCGCAGGAATCGTGAAAGGTTCTCAGCCAGTCAACGAACTAAATGAAACGAAATTGAAATTACAACCTCTTCTGGAAGCACTTTCCGCAAATTAAAGCTTTATGTTGAGTTTGCAAAATTTCTAAACTACCGCTAGAACAACAAAAGGCTATCCTCCCAGAAGGTATAACCTCAAACTAGCAAAAATCAGTTACACAATCTCCTATATACTCAGGTCAAGGCCAACAAATGGGAACGAGTGTACAAGCAGAAATTAACCGTCTAGCAGCCAAGGCTTTTGTTCAATCTCTTATTGCAGCAGGAATTGAGAACGTGTGTATAACACCAGGTTCAAGATCTGCACCACTCACTATTCAATTCGCTGAGCAAAACACAATTAAACCTTGGTTACACCTAGATGAACGATCTTCAGCCTTCTTTGCTTTAGGACTTGCAAAAAAAACGAAACGACCAGTTGTACTACTTTGTACATCTGGTACAGCTGCGGCAAACTATCTACCTGCAATTGTTGAGGCAGATCTTTCCCGTATCCCACTTATTGTCTGCACAACGGACCGTCCCCCACGTCTTAGAAATGTGGGGGCACCTCAAACGATCGATCAAGTAGGATTATATGCAAAATTTGTTCGTTCAGAAATCGATCTGACACCGCCTATGCATGATAACGGCGCAACCTCAACGAATGATTTTAAAAATGCAGCTAATCGAGCAGTACACGATTCTTTAGGACCTTTGCCAGGTCCTGTACATATCAACATCCCTTTTGAAGAACCACTAACCGAGAAGCCTAATGAACAAATGCGACTACTTACAGAACCTGTTTCTATCCAAACTACACAAGCCCTAGCAAACCCATCTTCAAAAAAGGAAAATCAACTAGCAGCACAAGCGCTCTACGCTAGTAAAAAACCATTAATTGTTGTGGGCCCTACAGAAGGCAATCTACCTATAGATGCATTATGTAAACTAAGTGATATTGTTGATGCCCCCATACTTGCTGATCCACTTAGCCTAATGCGAACAGGCAAACACGATCTATCCAAAATTATTGACACATACGATACATTTCTCCGTGACCCACGTTCAAAAATGATTGAACCCGATTGCATCCTTCGGCTTGGCGCAATACCTACCTCAAAAATACTTACCCAATTTTTAACGCAACTAAAAAACAAACCCGAAACAACACAAATTTTGTGCGATTTACCTGGTTCTTGGAGAGATCCCTTTGCATCAGCAAATATGGCATTGGTCGGTGACCCAACATCTTCAATTGAGGGGATCCTTGGCGAGCTTACAGGGAAAGATAATACTAACGATGAATGGATAAAAAATTGGCAAAATTTGAATCGGAGTACTCGTAATGCGATCGATGCTCAAGTAAAAAATTTTACAGAAACCTTTGAAGGCAGAACAGTTATTGAATTACAAAATTTGCTACCAAATGAATCTGTTTTATTTGCAGGGAATAGCATGCCCATTCGTGAAGTCGATACTTTCTCTACCCAAAATATTAAGAAGCTGAATGTAGTAGCAAACCGCGGTGCAAACGGAATAGATGGAGTTATAGCCACAGCTTTGGGATATTCAGCAGCAAGCGAACCTATAGTTACCCTCCTAATTGGTGACCTTTCTTTTGCACACGACTTAAGCAGCTTATGGGCAGCAAAAGAGCACAATCTTAATTTGACGATCGTTCTATTAAACAATTATGGCGGAGGAATATTTCATTACCTTCCTGTGAGGGAGCAGGAACATGTATTTGAGGATTGGTTTGCGACACCGAGCAATCTCAATTTTAAGGCTGCGACAGAATTGTACGATGGTAACCATACCGTCATCAGAAATTGGGACCACTTTAAAGAGGCGATCCAAGACTGGGAGCCCGGCCTACGTGTGCTTGAACTGCAATCTGATCGCGAATTGAATAAAAGTATGCATGATGAATTATGGAAAACTGCTTGCAGCGTAGCTTGGAGCGAACTTTGAGTCATTTACGACTAAGAAGTGGTCATGTAATCAATGTTGAGGAATTAGGTGAAGGAGAGCCTGTTATCTTGTTACATGGCTTTATGGGGTCTTCTAAAACTTGGCAGGGACTTGATACAAAGCTAAGTGCTTATTTTCATATTTTGAGCGTAGACATCATCGGACATGGGGGAACTGACAAACCAGAAAATATTGATCCCTATTTCATGGAAGAATTTGGATTGAGTTTAGTTGAAGTACTGGAACTACGAGGTATATCCCAAGCACACTGGATTGGCTACTCTATGGGGGGTAGGTTAGCTTTATTCATGGCAGGCACACATGCAAATTATGTAAAAAAAGTTGCTGTTATTGGAGCCAGTTCAGGTATTGAAAATATTGAAGAGCGAAAAACTAGAGTCATCCATGACACAAATCTTGCAAAAAGAATTGAGAATGAAGGGTTAGAGAAATTCGTGAATTTTTGGGAAAAATTACCTCTTTTCGAATCACAACTTCAACTACCACAAGCTGCGCAACAAAAGATTAGAGAAGACAGATTAATGAATGACCCTATAGGTTTAGCCAATAGCCTACGTGGTATGGGAACAGGCAAACAACCGTATATCCACAACCAATTACAGCGAACTAACAAACCTATACTGCTGCTTACTGGATCAAAGGATCAAAAGTTTATCGAGATCGCGAAATCTTTAGAAAAATCTGTGCCAAACGCAGAAACGTTTACAATTCCAAACGCAGGCCACGCTGCCCATCTGGAAAACCAAGAGGATTGCGCAACCAAAATAATAAATTTTTTAACAAAATGAACGGATATTTATATGAGTTTAGAATGGGAAACAGTCAAAAAATACACTGATATTTTGTTTACAAAAGCAGATGGTATTGGACGAATTAGTATCAATCGACCTAAAGTACATAATGCTTTCCGACCGCAAACCATCGACGAGTTAATTGAAGCTTTTGGAATTGCCCGAAACGATCATGAAATTGGAGTAATCCTATTCACCGGTGAAGGAGGAAAGGCCTTCTGCTCCGGAGGAGACCAACGCGTACGAGGACATGGAGGATACGTTGGCGACGATGATGTAGCTCGAATTAATGTAACCGAACTACATCGTATTATTCGTTCAATTCCAATACCTGTTATCGCACTAGTACCCGGATGGGCTATTGGAGGTGGACATGTCTTACATATTATTTGCGATTTAACTCTTGCTTCCACAAACGCCCGTTTTGGACAAACAGGTCCACGAGTAGGTTCATTTGATGGTGGCTTTGGAGCTGGACAACTTGCAAGGCTTGTAGGGCAAAAAAAAGCTCGAGAAATATGGTACCTATGTCGACAATACGATGCAGACGAAGCCCTAGAGATGGGGCTTATCAATAAGATTGTTCCACATGATGAGCTTGAGAATGAAGGAGTACAGTGGGCTCAAGAGATACTCGCTCAAAGCCCAATAGCCATACGATTAATGAAGTCATCGTTCAACGCTGAATTGGATGGTCTAGCAGGAATTACAGAATTAGCACACAACGCAACTATGCTTTTCTATATGAGTGATGAAGGAAAAGAGGGAAGAGATGCTTTCCTTGAAAAACGTGATCCCCGCTATTCGGATTTAGATCAATTTCCGCGCACGCCGTGAGCGAAACAACTATACAACGTATTCTGTGGCGTCCTTGGCGCATAGCACTCACAAAACCACTTCTGACAAGTGTAGGGTCGTGGACATATCGCGAAGGTTTCTTGGTTTCCATAGAAACCAATAGCAGCCGAGGAATTGGTGAGTTTGCACCACTCCCTGGTTATTCCAAAACACAACATAGCGACTTTGCTGCGGCTAAATCTGAATTTCCTAAACTCCTTGGGGTTGATCCTCAAAAATTATGGGAGAGTTCTTTAAATCTTTCACCAGAAGCTAACTGTGCTGTTGAAACCTGCTTAGCTGATATTTTGGCTCAGCAATCAGGAAAATCCTTAGCGTACTGGCTAGCTGAAGAGTTAGGGACACTCAAACCTTTTGCAGATATACAAGTCAATGGCTTAATAGATTCAAATAATCCTGACGAAGCGCAAGAAATTGCTACTACTCTGCTCAAAGCTGGTTACAAAACTCTCAAGATAAAAGTTGGCTCATCCTTGCTAAAAGACATACAGCGTATAAAAGCAGTACGTAAAGCTGTAGGCGAAGATATAAAAATCCGAATAGACGCAAATGGCTCCTGGAATCCTAGACAAGCTTTTGCAATTATGAGCCTAATCAAACGTTATAACATTGAGTATTGCGAAGAAGCCCTACCTTTCAAAGAAGGCAAATACTCAACTTTCTTACGCTTACTGCATGCCACAACTAAAATCCCCTTGGCCGTAGATGAATCCTGCCAAAATGAGGACACCTTAAACAAAATTATTGAATCTAACGCAATCAAAATTGCCATCATAAAACCAAGCACAACCGGTCTTAAAGAATCTCTAAAAATTATTAAAAATGCACACAACTCCGATTTGAGAACTGTAGTAACAACGACTTATGACAGTGGAATTGGAACAACCCTAGCAACACACCTTGCGGCTGCCACAGGAGAAAAAAGTGCTCACGGTCTTGCTACTTTAGATCTTCTCTCCGGTGATCTGGTTGAAAATCCACCCCAAATCAAAAACGGACATATTGCGATTCCAAAAATATCGGGGATCGGAATAAAAATAGATGTGCAAAAACTAGAAAAATACGCAACAGGAAACTGGGAGGAGATCAGTTAATGTCGCTTATGATCCGTAATCCCATAGTAAAAAATGCCACAACTAATCCTGAAAAAAATGCGGTACTTGAATATGGGAAAAATACAACTTATTCAGAATTAGCAGAAAATTGTTCGAAAATAGCGGGAACATTAATAAACTTAGATATCCAGTCTGGTGATCGAATTGCCTTGTTAGCCAAATCGACTACTCAATATATTGAGACCCTGTCAGCAATAACTGGTATAGGGTGCTCATTCATTCCACTCAACACTCGATTAACGACTCCAGAAATAGCAGAAATAATTAACGACTGTAAACCTAAATTACTAATTTATGATGAAGAGCATGAACATATAAGAAACCAGCTTGCAGACCTAACTAGATTACCCAAAGTCTTCTTTCTAAATGATCTTTTCAATGCCCCTCCTTCATCCCTATTAACAGAACACCCTCCGGATGGAATACATAGCATTATCTACACATCAGGAACAACAGATACCCCAAAAGGGGTAGTACTCACTTGGGGAAATCTTTATGAAAGTGCAAAAGGATCCGCAGAAAACCTGGGAAGCAAGCCTACTGACATATGGCTATGCTGCCTTCCCTTGAATCATATTGGTGGCCTCTCGATTCCAATTAGAACTGCATTTTCAGGGACATGTACCATGTTACATAGTGGCTTTGATCCAGTAAGCATTAGTACTGCGCTACATGAACAATCGGTTAGTCTAGCGTCCTTCGTACCAACAATGCTTAGACGCTTACTAGAGTTGGATACAAAAGAATATCCACCAACACTTCGTTCTATTCTTATTGGAGGTGGACCAGTTGAAAAAAGTCTACTCGAACTCGCGTCAAAAAAAGGACTTCCAGTTATACAAACTTATGGAATGACCGAAACGAGTAGTCAAATAACTACGCTCGCCCCTGACGAGGCTCAAGCGCATCTTGGTTCAGCAGGCAGACCCTTGGGAAAAACAAAAATACGAATCCATCCAGACGAAAAACAATTAGGAGAAATTCTTGTACAAGGCCCAATAGTTACGTCTGGTTATTTTAATAACCCACAAAAAACCGATGACTCAATCAAGGGGGGATGGCTTTACACCGGAGATATTGGAACGATCGATAACCAAGGTTTTCTCTATGTACACGCAAGAAAAGATGATCTAATCATAACGGGAGGTGAAAATGTTAATCCTTCCGAAATTGAGAAATCCTTACTCGAGTGGTCAGGCATAACAGCTGTAGCGGCTACAGGAATCCCTGATACAGAATGGGGACAAAGAATTGTAGTTGCTTTTACAAGCGATAATGAAATTGCAATTACCGATCTTGATAACTGGCTAAAAGAACGATTAGCAAATTTTAAAATCCCTAAACAATACTTGCGTGTCAAATCCCTGCCATCGACAGCAAATGGGAAAATTAAGCGCAGTGCACTAAAAAAGCTCTTTGAAAGCTAAACTAAAGCAAACCTTTCAAAAGTGGTGAACATGAGTAACGAACTGGAAAAATTAATAGCTGAAAAAGCAATCCGTGAAGTAGTAATACAGTACGCAACTGGTATAGACATGCGGGATTGGGATCTCTACCGGTCCTGCTTTACAGATACAGTAGCAATTGATTTCTCGTCATGGAGCGGTGGTGAAGCACAAACCATGCCAGGTGATACTTGGGCAAATAATGTTCGAATGGGACTAAGCGGATTCACATCAACTCAACACATCAGTACAAACCATGTCATTACAATCGATGGAAACGATGCGGAATGTGTCTCCTACATGCAGGCCAAACATTTTTTTCCGAACGATCAGGGCGACAATTCCTATACTTTAGGCGGCTACTATACAAACTCCCTTATCAAAACAGAGCTGGGCTGGAAAATTTGTAAATGCCAATTGACAGTTACCTGGGCGGAAGGAAACAAACAAATTTTTGAATTAGCTCAACAAAACTTTCAAAACACTAATAGCTAAACTTCTTGTTCAAGCAAAACTTCTTTACTACTAGCCTGCCGCCAAATTATGTATAGCACTGGCGTACCTACCGCAAGAATTATTGCAGCCACCATGTATGCAGTTGGAAAACCACGACTATCAGCAAGCCAACCAAGTACTGGTTCAAAAAGTACTACAAATAAACTAAACGTTAGTTGATAGATAGAAAGAACTGTAGCCCGAGAAGCACTGGGAATACGATCATTGAAATAAGTCGACAGAACTGGGAAGCTCATCGCAAATACCAATCCTGTTAATGGATAAAATGCGAATGCCCAGATATTATCGAATGACCCAAGGCCAATAGCAGCAACCAAAACAACAACGGGAAGAAGTAGCATGGTGCGTCCAACACCGATGAGACCTACAAGGCGATAAGCAAAAAGGGCTGCAACGATTCCGACAAGCTGACCTGGAACCTGTAGAAAACCGATGATATCAATATCAATGCCATGATGTATACGAAGATAAGGCTGGGCCAAGATGGAAAACGATACTGCTATCGCCATTACAAAACCTGCAAACAACATCATTGTGTAGACAGGCGGTTTTGAACGCACAACATTAACTGCGTTCAAAATCGTTTCACTATAAGAGGCCGGTGCTTCCTCGCGAGGTGGTTCTTTAAATGTGAGTGCCACAATCCATGCAATCAACATAAGGCCTGCGCTAATTACAATCGGGAACCAAAGATTTGTTGCGGCAGCAAGAGGAGCACCCAAAACAAGACCCAGCACATGTGCAACTAGGGAGATCGAGTGTATACGCCCCCAAATCTTTTGATATTCCCCCCTCCTTCCCGCAGCCTTTAGCGAATCGTACACAAACGCTGAATCAGCACCAGAAAATAAAGTCATGGCAACGGCCCAAACACTATAAGAGACAAAAAGTATGGCTATATTCCCGGCAAGACCAAAGACTAAAACCGCAATTGCATTTATAAATGCCCCGTAACAAAGCGAAACTTTTCTTCCCCACCGATCAGCAACAATCCCAGTAGGGATTTCCAGAACAATCAAAAGCAACCAAAATGGAATATCTAAAAAAGTGATTTCTGTTATGGACAGTCCTCGAGTCTCATTAAGGTAAATTACCCAAATTGGGAGCCATAATTGGAAATCTACAAAAAACCTGAATGCTCCAAAGCGCCAAATATTGTTCGACCATTTCTTTTTTTCAGCATCGGAAACGGATACCGCTTGCACCGTTTGTTCAGGCATCTACAACATCTCCATCCGCTGGCAAAGTACTCATCCGGCGCATCGAAGGTTGCGTAATAATGGCGATTATAGCTACAACAAGTTGAACGCAAGAAACAATAACAAACCAACTACCAGCACTCGTTAGCTCAGCCCCAAGTCCAGAAATAAGTGCCCCCAGAGGCATACCACCCATAAAACAAAGTGTATAGACACTCATGACTCTACCCATTACATGCTGAGGGGTGTAAACCTGTATCAACGTTAAGTTAAGATTCATAAAAAAACCGGCGTTTATCCCTGTGATCCCCATCAACACTAAAGTCAGCGGATAAGAAGTTGACAGCCCGAGGCCAATCATAAGTGAAGAACCAATGATGTTTGTCACAATAAACCAACCACCAGCATTTTTTAGTTCTTTGATGGAAGCAAGAAAAAGGGAGGAACATAAGGTTCCTATACCCATCACAACAAAGATCATAGAAGTTTCAAGAACGCCTGCTCCAAGATTGTCACGGGCAATTTTAGGAAGGAGAGACCCCCAGGCACCAGCTACAAGCAAGGCTGAAATAATGAGCAGAATAATTAATACTCGAATGTTTGGTGTATTCACAACAAAATGAATACCTTCCCCAATATCCCTTTTATAACTGGCAAAACTGATGGTCTCTTGCCGTTTTGGCTGAGGAACTCGCAAACGTATTAAAAAAACGAATCCTAGCGCTAAAAAAGCAGCTTGTGCTACAAAAAATCCATCGAAGGCCAAAAATGCAATTGATCCCGCAAGTGCTGGCCCTATGATTTGTGAGACATTTTGAGTAATCGTGTTAAGCGCTATTGCATTCATCAAGTTGGAGCGGCCAATAATTGTAGGAATAATCGCTTGTCTTAACGGTTGTCCCATCGCAACAGCACTTCCAAAGATAAAAGCCACAATTGCGACAAGCGCAATTGACTGGGGAACCCTATCCCCTTCTATCGAAATGGCACCAGTCCAAAGTAAAATAGCACCAACCATTGAACCAATTAACGCAAGCGTTTGCGTAACAAAAAGTAAACGACGCCGGTTCAAATTATCAATCAACACCCCAGCAGGCAGTGAAAAAAGCAATATTGGTAAACCAAGCGCAAAGCTAGTTAACCCCACAAGTAAAGCACTATTTTTTATCTCCAACACAAGATACACAACACCTAAGCGCTGACTGCCATTGACAAGCATGAACGAAAAAGTGTTTAACCATAAAAGTCGAAAAGCAGTTTCCTGAAAGGCATTAAAAGTCTGCAATCTTCTCATGTTTGATGATTCTACGGGGCAATCAAGCTATAGATATCAAAAAAAAATGATTTTACTTTTCTAATGATTCAAGTCACCGTATTGTTTGTGCTTATAGAATTTAAAAGGAGAATATTATGCGTTCAGAAATGGTAGCCAGAATTCTGGCAGGAATTAGAGAAATGATTAAACCTTTTGAAAATGCGAAACCGGAAGACATACCAGAAATCCGAGCAGCGATGCCTGTACCTGAAGAGGAAACTCCTATACCACCTGATGTGACTGTGACGGAAATAAATGCTAATGGGGTACCCGCTTTATGGGTAAATACAGAAGGATCAGATCCTGATGTCCGTTTCGTCCGCTTTCATGGTGGCGGATATGTTCTTGGTTCACCAGGAGCAGATAGTACCGCACCGATTTCACGGGAAGGAAATTGTGTTGTTCTAGATGTCGATTACCGTTTAGCTCCGGAACATACATATCCAGCAGCTTTAGAAGATGCCTTAACTGCAATCCGATTCGCACAAGAAAATGGCCCTGATGGTCCTAGTACTGCCAAAACTATTTTTGTAGGTGGTGACTCTGCAGGAGGAGGACTTGCACTCGCAGCACTCATTGCATTACGGGATTCTGGAGATAAATTACCTAATGCGGCAGTAACAATGTCAGCCTGGACCGATTTATCTCTATCAGGTGAATCGATGCATGAACGAGCATCCATTGATCCCATGCTTGGTCAGGTACACTTAGACACTTGGGGCCGTGCCTATGTTGGTGATGCCGACTTAACAACACCATTAGCCTCACCACTTTTTGCAGATCTTACCGGATTACCGCCACTACTTATGCAAGTAGGAACAGACGAAGTACTGTTTGATGATACTATCAGATTGGCACAAAAAGCCCAGGCTTGTGGTGTCAGCGTTCGTACAGAAATTTATGGTGGACAACATCATGTTTTTCAAAACATGGCAGCCTTAATCCCAGAGGGAAACGATGCGTATGCAAGTATTGGAGCATTTCTTAAACGCTACACTTAGATTAGATTTTTTTACGATTCCTGACTTGACAGGTTGAACTGCACCATTCACGTTGATATTTTCGTATCGCGTGCAAGTTATTGGGACTCCTTGCGCAATAATCGTCTTCACCGTTACCACTGGCGCTACTAACTAGCGTTGTGATACCTTCAACGACTCTCTTAGTACTGTCCCCCCATTCTTCACGCCGTAAGTGTATAGGAACTGCCTGGTTAATAAGGTCATCATTTTTTGCAATGTCCCCACTTTGGTAAGAGGTAACGGCATATACCAGCAAGCGACAATACCTACAGGATCGAGAACGTGTTCGTTTCAGTACATTTCCACAATTATCAAAGCCTTTGCAGTTTTCAAAATTAACGCTTGGGATTTCAGTAAATTCTTCTGCTACAAGCATCCAAATGTACCCAAGTAGGTCTTTCGGTTGTAGTACTGGTTCAATTCTATAAGTATCGTTAACCGGGTTAGCATTCTTCTTTGGTATCTTTCTAGAACCAAATTTATCCCGAGAAACATTCAGGAACGTGAAATCCGAAGGATTAACTCCTTGCTCTTCTAGCATTATGGTGTTTAGAGCTTCAAAGGTTATTTCAACACTGCCTTGTACTTTTGCGTGAATAGTTTTCGCAATCACTTCTAACAAATCCAAGTACGTTACCTGCCAGGTTGCTTGCTTAGCAGATATATTCCTTTCACTCGTATGGGCACTCCCAGCAATTGTGTTATCTAATATTGCAGTCCCTGGGTCTAACGATGATCTTGTTGCCCAATCGTATGGGAAAAAATCATCACCTAGTCCGGCTACTCTACTAGGGTTCGGCACGTCTATTCTAATCTCCAATGCATTTGAGTTCTTGATCCTAGTAGGTTCAAGACCAACGGTGCCATCGTACTCGTAGTTCCTCAATACATTGAAAACTTGAACTATCCACCAAACCTGACCTGCTTCCTTCATAAAATCGTTTTCATCAAGATCCTCAATGTCCCCTGAAAGTACACCGAAAAGAGAAAGCCAATTCTCAAGAACATCATATATTTTGACACGACGGATACGTCGATCGTCGTAAGCTTTTGCTAACCTCCTGTGTAATGTATCCGCATCAAAAGCAGGCCTATACTTTTGTTCATATGAAGTGATCAGGCTGTCCCTTGTCACTGTCACTTTGCGATATCGAGTCCACTGCCAATCGGGGTTTATTTTTTCTATACGCATTGACTTATATCTTACGGCCAACTTAGCCATACTTCGTACTTCGTTGTAATCAATCTACAAACTTCCCTTGACCTCCATCGACCACAATATGCGTTGCATTTATCCATGAGGCAGCAGGACTAGCAAGAAAAACAATTGAACGTGCTACCTCATCAACATGGCCAAGTCGACCAAATGGAACACTACGCTCTACACTCTTATATAAATCGGGGTTTTCCTCTTTAGTACGATCCCAGCTACCACCTGGAAACCATGTCGCACCAGGGGAAAGTGCATTTACTCGAATACCACGTTTGCCCAGTGCCTGTCCCATTTCATTAGCCAAAACTCGCATCGCACCTTTCATTGGACCGTAAGAAGACCATCTTCCGAACCATTGCTTGCTTGCAGTAGATCCGATGAAAGTAATACTGGCATTCTCACTTTTTTCAAGTATTGGCTGCGCTACTTCTATTGCTCGAACTGCACCAAGAACATCTACCTCAAAAGTACCACGCCACCCTGCCTCATCCTGACCTGAAATACCCGTGGCATTGTGAATAAGAATATCTAATCCACCAAGTTCTTGAATCCCTGCTTGAACAAAACTATTAAGAGATTCAGCATCTGCCAAATCTGCAGTAGCAGCATAAACAGACCCTTTACCTACGACTACTAAATCTGCCTTTGCAACTTCAAGGGCATCGAGGTTACGGGCACAGATCGCAAGATCCGCACCTTCTGCCGCAAATATCTCAGCAGTCATCCTACCAATTCCTCGACTTGCTCCGAGGATCATCACTTTTGCACCTTCTAATCCCAAATCCATAAGTCACCAAACCTTATTAGTCATGTCACTATCCTACGTGAACAAGCGCTAGGATAGTGATATGAGCTACCAAATTACAGTTACATCACTAGAAAGTGAACATTTGGGTGCTGCAGCAAAGTTACTAATGCGAAGGCTAGAATCAGAACATCGAGATCTGCCAATTATCAACTCTGACTTTTTGAATCTAGGCAAGATAACTGAAGTCCTCGCAAATCAAAAAAATGAACATCTAGCACAAGGCTTTGCCGCACTTAAAAACCATCGCCTCATAGGATTTGTAATTGGAAAAAAAATTTCTGAGTCTACGCAAGGTAATTATTTATCACAAATCACTATTCCAAATTCAGCTGGAATCAACTTTCTTGCGCATGCCGTTTCTGAAGAAGCAGATGCCAAAATTGTCTACAGAGAGCTTTACAGAGAGCTTGCCAAGAATTGGGTATCTGATGGTTATACCCATCACACTATTAATATCTCATCAAGTGATCAACGTATACAAGAAGCATGGTTCGACCTAGGTTTTGGACGTCACACGACGATCACAGTACGCCCAGGAACTGGACCAATCAGGTCTACGCAAATCAGTGGATTAACTATCAAGCAAGCACAACTGGATGATGTTGATACAGTTATTGATTTAGCAGAACTGCTAGGAAAACATCATATTAGTTCACCAATGTTCATGTTTTGGCCTGTACAAAAAAAAGATCGCAAGCTAGCAAAAACATTTTTCGAAAAGCTTTTAACTAATGAAAACAACCCGCACTTTATCGCTTACAACAACGATCACGCAATAGGCCTACTTAGTTTCCTCAGTGAAGGCTTCATTCCTCCCCATATTAGCAGCGCTAATAATATATACCTTTTCATGGGCATAGTTAGTGAAAAGACCCAACAAAATGGTATAGGCCATGTACTGCTTAACACGGGAATGACATGGGCTCGAGAACATAATTACAAAAGCGTGACATTACACGTATTAAATATGAACTATAGTGGCTGGCCTTTTTGGGAGGCAAATGGTTTTCTACCCATTGAGTACAGTTTGGCACGTACTATTGATAGCCGATTAAAAGGTAATAATTTCAAAAATTAGCCATCACCCAACATTTTCTGTACTTCAAATAGAGCCAATGCTGCAGCAATCTGTATAATCCGCTTTAAACACTCATGGAGCTAACCAATGCCTGAATATCAAACCGTCCTATATAATCACGTTTCACCTGAAGTTGTACGTGTTGCTATGAATCGTCCGGAGGCACGTAATGCACAAGACTTGCGGCTAACCCGTGACCTAAA
>Ga0209402_10000747_pt1 | contig 37842 bp, 40 predicted proteins | sample ArcticOcean_MG_C_3_FD_187437 | JGI IMG/M metagenome (GOLD analysis project Ga0209402, IMG submission 187437) | Marine microbial communities from western Arctic Ocean - ArcticOcean_MG_CB8_126 (SPAdes) (version 2) | ecosystem: Environmental > Aquatic > Marine > Oceanic | place: Arctic Ocean... | reverse complement strand
GAGATGAAAAGATAGTTGCAGCATACGGGGAATGGCTCAATAAAAGATTAAGAGAACCCTTTCCCGAAATTCAAGATCTAGAAAGGGAAGGAACTGAGACCCATTTAACATATCTAGAAAATGGGGATTCAAATCGTCTAGCAAGTAAATAATCCTTAATTTTTCTTTTTAAGCAACGCTACCCACAACCCTATCAACAAAACTAACAAAACTCCTAACCCTGCAACAATTGGATCTACAGAAGAATTTTCATCTGGCCTTCTAACTACATTATCTCCTGATATTTCTTCTTCATCCAAAATAACATTGCCATTAAAATCATTAATATTAAATCCTCTCTTAGAATATTGACTAACCAAAATACTATCTATTTCCATATTTTCAGAATCATAAATAACAGCGCGGTGTGCATCTTCAAAATAAGGAGCATATACTCCTAACTTCTCTTGATTAAATGGAATATCAAAATTCAATTCATGCAATACATTTCTACTAACGTCTTTAATTTCCAATCTATAATCCTCTAAAATAAAATCATTATAATTGTAAACCTCTCCCTGAATTAAATCAATAGAAAATGATTCAATTTTCTTCTCTTCTATATCAATTTTAAAATTATAACTATATGGTTGAGCTATAACTGAACCCATTAAAAATATAACTAAAACGATTAAAAAATATTTGCTTCTCATCCTCTCCTCCCTGTAAACCTTTGAGCCTCAATAATGTAGCTATCTAATGATTCTTGACTAGAATCAATACCTGCGCGATCCATTATTGATTCATAAATTCTATCTGAAATGAATCCATGTTTATTTAATGCAGCTAATTTTCCACGGTATATTGGTGCATGTTGATTAGTGGTTACTAAATCTGTATAATATCCCTGATCAAAAGTCATCTGTACTGTTGTTGCAACATCTTCTCTCCAATTTGATCTTCCATATTCATATGCAAAACCATCTGAGGGCCCTCCAAAGAGATTTCCTCTAGATCCGCTAGGTTCATATCCCACACTTCTCCAGTCACTATTAAATGCATTCCCCCTCGTAAAATCATAAGTATGCCCCAACTCATGAATCGCTGTAGAAAGATCATCTATGGCAAAATGTGCTTCACCATAACTAGGATCTCCAGAATGAGTAGCATATCCTCCTGCAACCCTATATCCTGCCAAGGTTCTATCAATAACGATATTCACATGATTCAAACTTTGAAAATAATCTTCAGGAAATTGTTCTAAAACATCTGCCAACCTTCTTAAGTTATAATTATTCCTAGCTGTCCCTTTCTGATCAGTAAGAGTAACTCTCCCATTAAAATAACTTCTAAAACTCTCTGGAGTTTGCATATCATAATACAAATAGTTTCTAGAGAAACCCTTCAAAACATTTGGATATCCTGGGTAGTGCACATTTGTTTCAATATATTCTGGATTAGATCCCTTACCCCATTCTATTCCCTCACCAATAGCCAAGAAAACATTATTCCCCTCATCATCAACAACAATTGGTTCAGGATCATCAAAAGTACCCTTATAATTTTCCATTAATACTGGAGTTCCCGTAGGCTTTGAATCAACTCCCGCTAGACTAGTTCCCTCATCAAACCAATGTATGCTCTGATCTTCATACTGGTAGATAAAAGCTTGAGTATCAAAGTGTGTAGCAAAACCATTCAAAGATCCAAAGATAGGAGTTTCCCCATCCTCCCCTATAACCAGTTCCGCAATCCCTTCATTTCCATCTTCACTAAATGCAAACATAGCAAAATTATCATCTTGATCAATTCTTGGTATATACTTATTTCCAGGCAAGAAGTTAATTACAGGACCACCTAATGGGACCTTTGAACCTGTAACTACCCTATCCCCAATTGAAATATATGAACCTTCATAATTTCTCTTATACTCTCCAAGAAAGTCCACATAAGCTTTCCCCCCATTATTATAAATTTCTAGATTATTATAATATGCACTCCCCTCATTCTCAATATAGTAACCAAATTTATCATAAGAGACTCTCCCAATCCCTTCTAGAATATTCCCATTTCCAAAATTAATTCGCTTATCTTCATTAATAAAAGTGTAACTATATTCTGTTCCCTCATACAATGAAGTATCAATCAAAGGTAGCGGTTGGTCTGAAGGATAACTTATTCTTGCATTACTACTATCTTCATCTAATAAAACAACTGCACCTTTTGGGAGATTGATAATGCTATCTCCAATTAAATAATCTCCAGGAGTCCCTACCTTAAATTTAGCAGCAATAACTTTACCCTCTTTATCAATTTTAAGGGTGGGGTCTTCATCTCCAACTTTCTGCAAATTTTTTACAGTAATACTTTTCTTAGTCCCATCAGGATATTCATTAGTAATATCTAATTGCTGATTTTTATCAAAAACAAAATTTTGAAAATCTTCTCCGTCTGCAAACATGCTTTTCTCCCCTCCAAAACTTAATGATAATGAACTATCATCTACTCCATTAACTAAAATTAATCCCAAAAATATAAATACAAACACAAAAAGTAAATATTTCCTACCCATTTTCACCTCTGACAGCAAAGTAATAAACATACTCTTCCCCTTCTTGTCTATCCTTTCCATCTATCAATGTAAATATTAAAATTTTTTTATCAAAAGGGTCCTTATTTATTAGAACAACTATCTCTTTTTCTTGAGCAAGTTGATACAAACATGTAACACACAAACTCTTAGAATTTTCTAATTTATCACCTATGATATAATCTACAATTTCATATATTTCAGATAATCTTGACTCCACTTCATATTCAAAATTACTTATTTCATACACCTTTCCATCCGTAGAAACTCTCAGAGGATATCTAACATCAAACTTTATTTTATCATTTTCTATTGTAACCAAACTTTCAACTTCTGAACTATCTATCTCAAAGGTAGGAAAGTCAACAAAATTTCTTGTACAAAAAAATAATCTATTTTCAATATAATCAGAAAGTTCCTTTTCAATTTGTATTTTTGAAGGTAATAAATTTTTTCCATTATCCACATAAATAGGAATTTTTGAGGTGGTAACTTTTTCAGGAATCACATAATATCCCCCATATTGCCCAATATGATAAACTGCATCTAGTGTAGATTTCTCTACACAATTTTGTACAAAATTAAACACTGGAGCTATTTCAGGATTAACTGAGACTGTTGGACCTTCTCTCAAACTAAAATATATCAAAAGCCCTGCTACTATAACTATAGCTACGACTATGAAAACAGATATCTGTCCTCTTTTATTCATACAGCTATTTACCAATTTAATTATTTAAACCCTCCCACGATTTTCTGCTACATTTTTATCTTAACCCCCTCGACAACAAAAGAGATTCTTAGAGATCTAGATCATAATAAAACTGGATTTTTTAATAACAACTAAGGAGTAACAACAAAAAGAAAGATTTAAATACCGATTTTAGCTCTTATTTTTAGATAAAATGGCAGATCAAGAGACATCAAGACGAGGATTTCTAGCTGCAGCTGCCACAGCAATCGCGGCACCTTCTCTAATTCCTGCAGAAGCTGAAGCCCAAGATCTTTCTCCTAGACAACTAAGAAACTACGGAGTAGGATTCAGATCAATGGGGAGATTATGGCATTCAGGTATTTTACCAGCAAGAAATGTTAGAGATCTAAGATTCCAGATAGGGATGGGCAATTTCCAACACTTTCTAGCAGATCATACTTTTAGAAGATCTCACGATAGACAATTAGATATTATAGTTAATGAAATCAGAAACAACAGACAACTACAAACTCAGGTAAGAAGAATAGATTTTGATGATATTCCTCAAACATTTGTGAGTGCAGGATGGGAGGACAGAGACAGAGATAATAGATATCATTTTTCAGAATTTGTTAATCCAAATGAATCTACTTATGATTCCTCCGATAGAGAAATTCAATTTGGTATGTATCTCCCCATTCCAGGGATAAGGGGAAGAAGCTATCAAATACAATTACTTGATTCGAAAGGTAAGGAATTAAAACCGAGGGTTGGAAGGATTGGCAAAGATTTTGTAACTGAACATGAATCTATAGATCCAAGAGAATGGATAGATGAATTCGGACAAGGAAAATATACAGCAAGATTCTGCTTAGATGGAAAACTATGGGATGAAAGAGCTTTCTGTCTTGAAGACAAAAGAAAACGTGGTAAAAATAATGATCTTGCATGGAATCAATTTAATAATAAATATCCTGCAACATTTGTTTCAACTGGATGGGAAGATCTTAATGAGGATAAAACTATAAAACTATCAGAACACAATAACCCTAATAGAAAAACATATACTACTAACGATACAATCTATGGTGTTTGTCATGCCAAACAGAATGAATCTTTTGAAGTTGAAGCAGGAATTATAGGTCGTGGGTTCAAGGTAATAGAGGGATGGAGTGATACTCTAGATGCTAATGGAGTTGCACAAATGAGATTCAAACCATTACCTGCAGGAGATTATCTTTTTTCAGTAACCTATGATGGTAAGGATAATCATTTCTACCAACCATTCAAAGTTACAGAAGCAAAGTAGATTTACAATAACTTCTAGTAATAAATAATTTTTATTGGAAATAACTTCTTAAATCAGAGGTTCCCAATGCCCCTTTCCTAAAATCCTTAACAGTTCCAGTTTTAGTATCAATAAATATAGTGCTAGGATAACTTAGTACAGTGTCTCCAATTTTAATCCCTTTCTTGGCTAAACCTCCTCTAACTAGTCGAAAAGGATCATCCTTCATTTCATAAACATTTCCACCCAGACTTCCAGTCCTAGCCTGCGTTATATAATCAGGGCATAATCTACAGGATGAAGAACTTATTATTATTGCTATTGTATCACTTTTACCTTTTGCAACACTTTTAATAAATGCACCTTCCTGCGGGTCATTAGTGGCCTTATCTAAATCTTCTACAATTGTGGCAGGTATATTAGCGTTCTTTAAAAAATCTGGAAATCCTTCCTCTTTCTCAGTTTGCTGAGCAGCTGCCTTCTTTGCCGCCTCAATCTTTTTCAATCTAGCATCTGCAGCTTCAATCAACTTTTTCTGCGCACCATTATCTACAAGTATTTTACTAACCTGCACATTTGAATTGAGTTGGGCAATAGCTTCATCCCTCGCCTTCTTATTCATATCAAAGAAATTATCTGTTTCAAATAATCCTTGAGCCTCAGGACTTCTGGTAGTAATTACTCCTCCAGCATCATCAATAAATGCATCTGTCAATGTTAATTTTTTCTTAACAGGTATCCCATTCTCTTTAACTTCAAATTCAACAACTATGTCATTACCATCACTCCCCTTAAAGTCTATCTGGGTAACTAGTGAGGCCTCATCAGAATCTGTAAAATCTCTTTCAAGAAATTTCCCGCTACCAACATCTATCTTAGATTTCCCCGTAAAATAATATTCCCTTATACCTTTCTGTCCCCGATTTTCATTTAAATGTACAAATCTATTTCTATTAATATGTGAAAAAGGACCTTTGGTCTTAGCAAAAACTTTCCCTCTCTTCTTACTCTCCACAGGATCAATTATAACACTACTATATCCCGTAAACTCCTTACCTTCAGGATCCTTTCCACTACCATGCACATACCAAACATTTTCCCCCTGCTTATCTTTATCCCATTTAATGCCTCCATAAGCTTTCATATCTTTATCATAATTCACAAACTCTATAGCATAACCTCTCTTTCCTTTTGGAGCAACCATTTTCATTGTTGTATCTTTTTTCAATACAAGATATGAACTATCAAAATCAGATCCAGGCTCGACAATATAATCTTCTTCAAATAAATAAACCTTATCAGTTCTCAAGTGATTAAAATTAAAATTTTCAATCCTCGCACCACTATCCATATAAAATCCTTCAAATTCAGTATCATAATAAACACTAAAACTAAATCTATCTTCAAATCTAGAAATCTTATTCCCATAAAGATCTAAGTATCCCTCCTTACCTTCCAACTTATAACTAACAACAGGATTACTATCCCCATCTCCAACCTTTTTTGGAGGCTTTATTTTCCCTTCACTAGGTAGAGTTATGGTAACTGTCTCCTTTCTATCTTCTCCCTCACCAGTAACCCCATATTCTATCCTAGAACCATCTTTAACAGGATATTCATAATCTCCTAATTTATATTTAATTCTATTCCCATGTTCTAAATTACATGCTAGACTTCCTATTTGATTATCTCCCTTACATACAGGAACTCTAATATCAGCCTTAACCAATTTCCCCCCTTTATATCTTAATTCAGATCCCTTTCCCAATATAAATGCACTTTCTGGATTTTTTCTATCTCCCTCAGTAAATATTTTTATTCCATGATCTCCCCCAATTATCTTTTCATCATCTCCAACTTGTCCTTTATAGGTAAGAATTACTGTTCCATCAGTTTTTTCACCAATTTCAAAAAAAGTTTTTTCCTCAAATATAAGTCCATCTACAACAACTCCCGGAACATTATCAATAAATCCTGATTTCAATCTCTGGTGCAATGTTGCAAGATTCTTAGTAGTAATTTCACCTTCAGCTAAAACTACTGGCATCAGTAATAAAATCAAAACAAAAAAAATTACCTTCCTCATCCACCAACCTCCAATTTCATTGCAAAATTAAACTCCAGGGGTTCATTATTAATCTTAATCTTATTATCTGATATAGAATGCAAAAAATCCCCATCACCCAAATTCAAATTATTATATGCCATTTCATATTCAGTAGAAATTAACTGCCCACAACTTAAACAAAGACTTATCGAGTGTTCTATTTGATCATTAACTAGTAATTCTGCCAGGTTAATCATTGTGCCTAATCTAGCATCTACAATATATTTAAAATTTTCAACCTCAAATACCTTATCTTCTTTTGTAATTTTCAAAGGGTATTTAACAGTAAAATCAACCCTTTGATCTGTGATAACTGCATTAACTTCAATCTCATTTCCACTAACGTCAAAACTTGGGAAATCCTTAAAATCCTTCAAACAAAATGAAACTGCTAATCCAACATATTCTGAAAGGGAATTTCCAATCACATCATTATTGGGTCGCAAATTCCTACCATTCTTAACATAATATGGGAATCCATTAAAATTTTCTTCAGGTACACTAAAATAACCTCCCTGAGAGGCGATATCTAAAACTGCACTTTTCGCACTCTCCTCCAAACATCCCTGAACATAATTATATATTGGTTCTACATCAGGATCCACTTTCTCAATCTGCCCTTCAGGAATAACAAAATAAATCCCAAACCCTATAACTAAAACTATTGCAACAATTATTATTGGTGTAATCTGACCCAACTTACCTCTCTTCATCATACCCTCAATAGAAATATCTATATAAAACATTCTAAACCAGTTCTTTTCCATTCTTTATTATATCTCTAATTAATGGGTCCTTTTTCTTCATATCACTATCTAAAAAAAAGTGAACTTCAATCCCTTTATAAATTTTTTTAAATATTTTCTGAATTTTACCTTCAATCCTATTTCTGTCCTTAATATTAACATTAAAAACAACAGCAATATCAACGTCAGATTTATCATGATAAATTAACTTAGAATAACTCCCAAATAGATATACTTTTTTAACATCATCAATTACTCCTATTTTATCAGATATTTCAATCAATAAATTAAAAATTTTATGCGGGACATTATAATACATATACTCTTTTCTTATAGATTCTAGTAACTCCTTGAATATGTTATCATTATTAATTTTCAATAAATTATTTTCTTTAATAATTATTTTTAAACTTAATAATTTGTGTAAGGTGTTATCCAATGGAACATTGTTCATTCCAGTTTTATCCCTAACATCTTTCCTAGTATATCTGCTACCAGGACTAATAAGAAAATAACTTAATACTCTCACTATATTTCTATCAAAGATATTAGATATCATCCTAACCTCCTATTAATCTTATTAACAAAAGGGCTAACAATATTCTCATAAAACTCACTAGCTTTCTTAGCATATTCTTCTTTCATAAATTCAGAACCAGTATAATATTGTGATTTCAACCTCTCTTCTTTGGCTTCGGCCAAGTCATTTGTCATTTTAATAAATTCATCATATCCAAACTCTAACAATTCTAAAATTTCTTTATCTTCAACCAATTCTCTCAATATATTAATAGTTGTTTTATGAACTTTATTATCAACTTTAATTCCAAACTTCCTTACAAGAAATAATTTTGTTATGTCATGCATTGCATAATATCCAGATATTATACTCCATCTAGGATAATTCTCAATTACAAACCTACTATGATTTAAGTTCTCTTGATATGAAACACTAAAAAAAGTTATATATCTATCCAGTTCAGTTTCAACTATTTTACTAATATAATCATTATCAAAATATTTATCAATATCCATAAAAATACCAATAATATGGTATATTTAAAACTTTCTAAGATATAAAATACCAATAATATGGTATAAATAGCTTTAAAATCTAAGGCACCTAATAATCATTGAATCCATTCAACATACTAAAAATTCTAGACCAAGTAGCTTAAGTTATTCTCTAGACATTACCAAGATAATTTATTAAAATTAATTTGTAGATACTTTCTAAAACCCAAAGTCTAAGAAACCATCATTACTTCCAACAGCTTCAGTTTGAGAAGGTCGAACAACTATTGAACAACTATTAGGGAAAGGTTGGTTATCATGCCTATCTTTGCATCTAATATAATAATTCTTATTCAATTGCCATTCACTAGTATGGATATAATTATCAAAACTACTCATGGCAATTCCAGATTCAATTTCAAAATTACAATCATTGTTTGAGAAAGTACATTCAGCTTTTTCATCAGTAATTATCTTCAGTTCTGTATCCTTATACACCCTAATTACTTCAGGACTACTCCTATCAGTTTCAACTCTAAAATTAGTTGAATCATAATCTGCATTACCTCCCAAATCAACACACTTGAAATAATAGGTGTATGTACCTTCAGTCAAATCTTGTCTTTGCACATGTGTGCTACTCTTTGTCTCATGGAACAATACATAATCTTCTTCAGATAGTGGAGGACTATTATCAACATCATTATAATAATAACATAATGAATTACCATTATCATGTCCATTATCTGTCATAATCATTAATTCAACAGGTAACACATCTGCAGCCCCCCTAATAGTTTCATTTGGTAATACTTCTAAGATATTTAGTGGCTGAGTTCCTAGTAGAACATAATTATAACTTTGAGTATTAACATTACGATCTCCTTCTTCCTCAGTAGGCTGATCCTTACATCTAAAAAAATACTCATTCTCTTTTCTATCTTGAATTCCAGTTAATGTAGTGCGACATGTATACAAATTTTTATTATTCATCTGGAAGATTCTAGTATCACAATCCATTATCTGTTCCATATTTTCATAACTCTGATCAGTTCTACTCCAACTACACTCGCTAGGTTCATTTACATAAACTTCTAAATCAAAATCACTCTGATTGAATCTTACTGGATTGCCTGATGGAATATTTACTTCAGCAATTATTGGCGGAGTGGTGTCAGGTCCAGGTTCAACACAAAAATTAACACTAAATGCATCTTGATTGAAATTCCCATTTGCATCTTGACATCTTACAAATAATGTATACTCTCCATTATTCTTTAGTTCTGGATTTTCAGCATTTAAGGCTTCAGGTCCAGGTAAAGATAATTTCTCACTATGATTATAGGTATAAAGATTACTTCCATTCAAGAAGAAATTCATTTCTTCATAACCTACTGTTAGATTATAATCTATCTTACATTGTGCAGGTTCATTTGTTTCAAAACTAAATGCCAATGGGAAGAATGCTCGAACACATTCATCACTTTCAGGTTTTATTATAACTCCAGTTGCTGGAGGCCTTATACTTTTATCAGGCCTAAAGGTGTGGTCACGACTTACTTCAGTAAATTCAATAATTGGACTGTTCACATCACTAGGGTTCTGCCAAACACATCTTTGTTCTTGCGTCCCTTCATTTACTATCTGACAAGCTTGACCTAAACTTCGACATGTATATTCACTACATTCTTCAAAATCATTACATATTTCACAATCTCCTCCACCTATTGGAGCCTGCCAAGGTAAACAATAAAATTCAGTAATTTCTGTACTTGCTTCACTATATGTAAATGCAAATATTAAACCTGCAGCTACTAATCCCATAACTAAAGAGGTTGTTTGATCTAGTCCCGCTCCCTGAGCAAATGCAACTACTGCTCCACCAACTGCACCAGCCACTGCTCCCCACTGTGCCCCATCATCTCCTCCAGCAAGTGCACCTATAGTTCCAAACAATCCTGCACCTGCCCCTCCCCAATAAATAGCATTTCCTAATACTTCATTATTCAAAAAATTCCCAAATATTCCACCGCCTGCACCACCTCCAGCTACCCCTCTTCTCCCCCCATTATCTGTAGTTCTTGTATTTGATTCGCCAGATCCTGCATCCCCCTTTGCTTTTTGTTTCTGAGCAACATCGGTCCCCTCTGAAGACGTAGCTTGCTGTGTAAATCTACTGGTAGCAGCAGTAGGGGTAGTTGAAGGAGTTAAGCCTGGAACTATATCATCTCCTCCGGCCCTAGCCTCAGAATCTTGCGCACCCAACATTCCACTAAAAGCCACAATGGCCAAAACCATATTAAAGATCATAAAATATGCCTTAAGATTATTATGAGTACTAGCCCTCTTTCCTAATCCTCTAAGTTTCCCATTTCCCTCATCTTTTTTTTGTATTATTTTTCCCATTTTTTTTCTTAAAAACCAAAGGTTTTTATCCAAAAAGCCCCCCTAAAAATCCACTATCTTCACTTCCTGATCCTGCAGCTTCACCAACTATTCCCTGACTTATCTTTCGCCTAATTCCATTATCTTTCACTACAATTCCATCATCAGTTCCTCGACCAGCCAAGTTATCAAAATTACCACAATCTCCTAAACTATAACATATCTCATTCATTTCGTTAACCCAATCTGCTGTAAGAACTTCACAGTTCTCTGCACATTCAGGGTCTCCAAATAATCCTGCTTCAAAATGAACTGTCTGTCGTGAATTACCTAAACTACATATGTCTTGCGCATTACCCTCGCCCCAATGTTCTAGTCCCGGTGGATGCCTTGGTAAACAAATTCCATTTCCACCAACTAATATCCCGGAGTTCTCTCGCTCAGGATCGCTCTCTGCTAATTCTGGATTTGCAGCCGGATTTGCGCCTGTCTGAGTATCAGGAACTCCATCAAATCCTTGATTTGCAGTATTTGTATCACTTACTGTCTCCCCAGCCCCACCACTAGTTTGCCTATTACTTCCATCATAATGGTAACCTTCTTTCCAGTAACAATCTCTTCGATCACCATTCTCACAATCATCTTGTTCCAATTGATCAATACAATCTACCCATCTATTCACTCGGCATGCTGCTTCAGTAAATTCTCCATAAGAACTATCTAAACTTTCTTCAATACAAACTTCATTTCTAAAGTCACTACATGCTTCTATTGTTTCCTCTCCATGAACACAAACATGTCTAAAGAATCTACTTCCTGCAGTATCTTGACCATTGTCAAAAGTCCCCTGATTAACACACCAGCTCTCCCCATTCTTATAATCATCTCCATTCTCAGTTTCATAGCAATTCAAATCTTTACAAATATTATCCCCTAATACTGCAACACCATTCTTACATATGCTCCCACTCAAATAATTACAATTCCCACAACTCTTATCTCCTGCATTCCCTTTTTTATCATCAAAATTACAACTTAGTTCCTTAGGAACTATTTTCTGCCAATAACTTGGATCCCTATTATATACTCTATCTGCATCATAAATATTAGCATAATTCCCACAACTATCCTTATAGTAAACTTCATCACGTCCTTCTAAACAAATAGTTTCTTGAGTGGGTCCACAGTCTGTAGCAAGTTCATCTGCACTACACAAATATTCTTCAAAAAATTCTCCAGTTGCTGTTCCATTTCCAGTTGCAACACTACAATCTCCTCTTGTTGTCATTCGACATCCTCGGCTCCCATCTTCCTCTTCAAAAACGCATGCTCCTGTGTCAGTTGAATATGCAGTCAATATACATGCAGCTTCGTCCGCAATATCAGTTCTGAAATTTGTTTCTAGACCATAAACTGAACTCAATCTCTTACATCTAGTTAATGTAACAAAACTAGCTTGATTACCTATTGTACAACAACCTAAATTACATTGAGGAATTTCCTCAGTCTCATCATCTACCCAAGTTCCCTTAGAAATTTCACAAACTTTCTGAGGTGTATTCTCCATACATAATCCTTCAGCACTATCTATACAAACTCCTAGTTTACAATAACTTGTAGCATCACAACTCGTAGGCGTTCCACGAAAATCAGGATCACATTGATCCTGCTGACTATTCTGACACCATGCACCTGATTGTGTTCTCTCACAACAAAAGTTTGAAGCCTGCCCTAAAACAAGAGTGGCACTTGCTAACAAAATCACAATCGCAAAACTTAACATTAATATTTTTTTCATAATATTATAGCTCCTTCCATTTTTAGGAGTTGGAATGTTTGGAAATTTTTAATTTCCATCATATTATTAACCCTGCCGGAATAGCAATACTCCTACTCGCAAAATAAAATTTTTCATCTGAGTCTCTATCTGTTAAAACATAAACTGTACTTCCTTCACCCTGTTTTTTCTTCTCAACTTTCAAGCTAGGATAATATAACATATAATTCAAAGTTTCGCTATCTCCATATCTAGTTTCCCATTGACTTATTGATCCTGCAATTAATGCAAAATTATAAATTTTAGATTTAATCCCTGTCCTAATATTCTTATAACTTTCAACACCTTCCTTCTCAATTCTCAAATCTATATCCATATCTACAAGTACATTATCTGGAACTAGTTCAATTGTTATTTCAGGCTCTTTCATACTCACAGTATAGCCACGACTCGTCAGACTACTCCGTACTGAATTCAAACAATTTTTAATTAGGGGCTCAGAATAACTTGTCAACTCTTCAGTAATAGTATTCGTCAAAATAGGTTTCTGCATCACACAATTTTCATATTCATTTTCACTATAGCAAATATAATCTATTTTCTTTCCCTGATATAAATAATAATTTTGTGGTTCAATTACTCCTCCCTGTAAACTTAAAATTCCTAGACCCTCAACTACAGCTTCTTGACCACAAGCCTCAATTTCTTGATAAGGAGATTGCGCACTAAAAATTACATTAAATCCTGCATCACGAGAAAATATTACTATCAATATAATTACTATTAAAACTCCTAAAATTATAAATATGCTAACCTGCCCTCTTTTTTTGATCATAGTATCTCTCATTTAACGTATGTTTTGTTTATAAATTTAATCTTACAATATTTTGATAGATATTATTTCTCAAAGGAAATTTCATCAAAAGATGGTATAGGGAATTTTGAAAAAATTCCCCTATGAAACATAGGGCTTAACTCTTATTTTCCCTCCCTTATTTCCTAATTCATCTTGGCATTGCACATAGTAAGTTTTTGGAATAAATCCTGCGAAATGATTTTGACCATCACTTCCCATTTTTGTAGCATTTTCAAATTTAAAATTCCTCAAGAAGCTAAATCTACATTCAGCATCTTCACTAGTAACCACCTTTAAGCCACTATCAAAATAAATTCTTACAATCTTTGGCCCTGATTTATCTATCTTTACTTTAAATGTGGTGCTGTTACTTGCAGTATTTCCTGCTTGATCTTCACACATGAAATTTAATTCATATGTATTTCCTGGCAAGTCAACTTCATATTCATGTACATTTGACCCATTTTGATTCTCATACAAGAATAGATCTCCTCCAAATCCACTCCATTCACATAGCGCCTCTCCCCTATCTGCCCCTCCACTAGTTAAAACTCTTAATTTAACAGTAGCCCTATTTACTCCAGATTCAATAACTTCATTTAGTCTAGGAATAATTTCATCAATGAACAGCTCACTCTCACTTTTCTTAACTTCATAAATAAAACTCTCTTCATTGGTGTTCATATTTTCTGAGGTATCTCGGCATTTAATATAGAACTTCTGATTAATATCTAGTTCAGTTAATGTAGCAGAACATCCTAACCCATAAAGTGTATAATTTGCTGGATTTGTATCACATTCAAAACTATTTTCCAACTGATCAAATTCCAAATCCTCAGTATCATATCTACATTGACTTGGTTCATTAACATAAATTATCAAATCCTGTTCAGTAGTCCCATGTTTAATATATTTCCCATTTACAGGTCGAGTAATACTTATTCTAGGTGGAGTCAAATCTGGCCCAGGCCTTATACAAGTTTCCAAATGATATGGCTGAGGATTAACCTTCCCACTAGCAGTTCTACATTTCACATAATAGTCCTGCTTACCTAGTGTCCTAACTTGTTCATCAGTTAAATTATAAACATTTCTAAAAGCCTCCGGACTTGGGAAGAACAACTTCATCAGGTGTGCAGGAAGAATATTATTTCCCTTAGGTCCAAATGTATCAAACATTTCTTCAAAAGTTGCTTCTGGGTCTGGCCCAATTCTACACTTTGCAAATGGTTCAACTTTAATTCCTATATCTACAGGTTCATAAGGTTCTAGGCAGCCTTCGTCACTAGCATTGACAACTTCAAATCCATCAAGCCCAACATTATGATACTTAAATCCTTCAGTAATTGCAGTTTCAAAAGGCTGTATAACTGGGATAGTTTCATTACTTGGCTTTGCAACACAAAGATCATTCCCAGTTCCTTCATTTATCAATTTACATAATTGCCCTAAACTTTCACATCTATATTCAGTACATGGCACATCTAGTGAATTACATTTATTACAATCTTCACCGCCATCTGGAGGATCCCATGGGAAACAACTAAAGTAAATATCTACCTTCTTTATCCAAAACAACCCTAGCAAGAAACCCAAGAGTGCTGCTACCATGCTTATCAATATACTACTTGTAATTGCAAATGCAATTAACCCAGCAATCATTGCGGCTATCATTGAAAAATCTTGCTTATCATCATTAAACTCTCCTATCTGAGCTAAGATCCCTGCTTTTGCACTACTTATTGCACCAGTAAATCTTGAAAGTCCGACTGAACCTGCAGACAAACTATTTATGTTTTCTAAATCACTCTCGTTATCTGCCCCCTGTTTTAATATTTCAAGTAACAATGGACTTCCAAAAGCTCCTGCAGCACCTAATAATTCATTCTCAAAAGGAGTTAAACTTTCATTATTTCTTCTATTTACTGCAGTTAACAATCCTGGATTTAATGTTTCAAAAAATGCCAAATCTCCTGGTGGGATTGGGTTTGCTGGTTGAGTAGCATATCTCTGATGATTCATTTGATCGCTTGTTAGTCTTGGTGGGGCCGATCCTCCTGACGCTCTTACTGCATATCCCGTATCAGTCCCTTCACCTAAGTAATTAATATATGATCCACAATCGCCCAGCGCAGTACACATATCATTCATCTCTCTAGTAAACTTTGCAGTATGACAATCACAATTATCTTGACAAACGCATCCAAATATAGAACATATCCAAGTTTCTGTACATTTCAAACTAGCTATGTCACATATCCCATCTGAAGGACTAGCTTCATAATATGCAGCTTCATTTAAATTTCCATTTTCATCATATAAACTATCTGGCAACAAATCAAATCCAGGGGGAAATTCTGGCAAACATACACTAAATGCAAAACTTCCTGACATGTCAATATCCTTACTCCAACAATCTGGATTAGATCCGCATTTTTCTTTCAAACTACCCTCATCTTTTATTTTATTCAAATCTAAACAACTTCTCCATTGATTCACTCGGCAAGCAGCTTGACTAAATGTTCCCCCATCTATCCCTGCATCTTCTTGAACACATATTTCATTTCTAAAATCTTGACATGGTGCAACCCTCTCTGTCCCCATATTACAAATATGTTTTATATGGCGACTCCCACCAGTATCTTTTCCATCTCCAACATTAGCATCATAACTACACCAGGACTCACCATTCTCGCGATCCTTAATCCCATCTCCATCTATATCACATCTTATATCCTTACAGGTATAATCTGTTAATTCTTTCCCACAATAAGTTCCCCTATAAAAATCACAATCTTCAGCTGCATCTTCCTTATTCCCACAACTATCAAAAAAGAATACATCCTCCTCACCAGGTAAGCAACCTTTATGGTCCTGAGCTTCACAAGTAGTATTCAAATCTGGATTAGAACAAAATGTGTCTGCTATAAAGTTAGCTTCACTTCCGGTTCTTTGAAAACAATCATCCAAACTAGTTGCTACACACCTAGTTTCACCTTCTTCTGAATCAAATACACAAGCACCCTCCTTATTAGCTTCAGCAATAAATAGACATTGCAATTCTGTCTCTATGTCATTTCGAAAGTCTGTAGGTAAATCTCTATTCTGAGTATTACCTTCAAATTCACAATTAGATTCAGTCGTCCAAATACTTTCCCCTCCAACAATACAACAACCTAATCTACACTCCTGAACATTACAAGATTCCCCTCTTTCAAAAGTTCCTCCAGCTTGTTGACAATCTGCTCTTGAAGTTTTTCTATTGCACAATCCATTTTCAGGACTAATACAACATCCAGGTTCACAAAATTCTGTATTCTCACATTGGGTAGGGGCCGATTGAAAATCAGGATTACAATCTGCAAGTGAAGTTGTCTGACATGTATTACCTGAATTAGTCACTGCACAACATCCCTCTCCAGTAACTTGAGCACTTACCATATTTTCTTCTAGTCCTCCAATTAAAAATTCCCCAAAAATACTAAACAAACTCTTTTGTTGACTATAATCTACAATCACATCATCTTGTTCAAAATATTCATTAAATGCATAACCAAATGCAAATAATCCTACAATCATCACAAATATCTGAGCATAGCTCATCATAGCTTCATTACTAAAATATTTATCATCTATCATATTAAAATCCTGCAGGCAATGTACAGCTCCTTAAAGCAAATACAAAGTCTTCCTCCGTTTCTAAATCTTTTATTGAATATATAATGTCTGAATTCCCTGTAATAAATTTCTCAATATTATATTGCTGATGTAAGATGTTATGCCCCAACTCATCAAAATTACAAAAAGTAATCTCCTGATTTACTATATCTGTAGAAATCTTTGCAAACTGATACATAGGATGAACCAAGTTCATTCTAAAATTGTTATAGTCTCTAACTTCGCCCCTTCTTACAGTCTTAAAATTTTTATCTATTTTTACCGAAATTTGCCCAGAATTTAACCTTGTAGTTATTATCATTTCTGACTCCTCAATTTCATATCTTGTTTCCAAATCCTTTCTTAGATTAAAAAAACAATCTGCAACTATTGGAGTTATATGGTTAGTTATTTCCTCTTCTATATGCTCAACTAATAATGGCCTTTGATTAACGCAAGACTCATAAAATCTTTCATTATAACACAGATAAGTTATTGATTCCCCCTCATAAGAAACTGAACCCCTTGGATTTATGTCCCCGCCCCTTTTACTCAATAAATCTATAGCCTCTTCAGTAGCTTCTCTTGTACAACTCTCTATATATCCCTGAGGATTATTTTGATCTACTACTCTTACTTCAGGAGGATTAATTAGTAAGAAAACTATTGCAAAACCAACAACAACAATTAATGCTAATACAATAAATATCGTGACTTGCCCCTTATTATTATGATCTATTTTCATTTTATAGCCTCCTTAATTGAATGAATTGTCACGCTGCAGCTGGGAATTGAACCCAGAAACCCCAAAGGGCATTGTGTATCCAACAATTGCGTTAACCATTCCGCCACTGCAGCGCGACGCTGCAGAAAGCCATAAGATATATTTAAATACTTTTTATTACTTAGATAACTATCATTGTGTATCAAACAATCGTAATAAGCCATTTCGCCAATGTTATAAAATTTATTAGATGATAATATTTTACTTTTCATTTTATAGCCTCTTCTTTTTCTCTTAACAATTCAATAGCAGTATCGATTACATGAGATTTATTTCTATACTTACTATTCTTTAATAAAGCATCTATATGCCTCTTATTTTTCTCATCTATCGTCGCTGATATTCTTACTTTCATCTAAGATAATTCTTTCTACCTCTTTTTGTTTTGACTTTTATAGGGAAGGACCAGTTCCCTATAAAAGTAATACTTTATACCACTTATTCGTACAAAATAACCCTTTACATTATTTAATATGAATTTATATTACTAGGTAATACTCACTATTTAAAGGTTTTGGGAGTGAAATAGAAAATTAATCTAGAAATTGAGCCCTATCCAAATCATAAAATGAAACATTTATGCCTGCCCCTGTTAACCATTCATGTCCTGGTTCTCCAATACAAACAGACTGATTTCTATGCCAATCATCTCGATCTCCATCGACAAACCCCATTTCAATTCCAAAAAATTCTCGTACTGTAATTGCTGAAACAACTTCTTCTATCCCATGCACCTTAGCTAGTTCTATTGAATGTTGCTCAGGAGTAATAAGTTCCCTTGTAACTGGATGAGTCTCACATTTAACCCCATAAGCTGAGGGGTCATAAAGTAGAGCAGGTTGAACAACATATTTCAAACCATCCTTTTCCATTCTTAGAAAAGCTAAAGCCCCCCCTTCATCCTCATTATCCTGTTCTGAATACATCAAAACAATATGCTTCTCATTTAAATCTTCCATATTCTTCTTTAAGGGAAGTCTGGGTTTAGGATCTGGACATAAACTATACGCCTCCCACCCTGAAAAATCATCCGAAAAGACCTCTTTGAAGCTATGAACTCCTGGAGTTCCAGAATGTGCTTGCAATTCTAATCCCTCTAATTCAGCATCTTCCAAAACTCCATAACATTGATCAAATCCCCCATTAGAAAATAATCTTACTTGGCTCACATATGGGGACAAAAAACCTTTCCTCCATAGCATATCAAATGGCATCTCTCCAGAAAATCTAGCAAAACTCGTTCTACCATCAAACTTACCAAGATATTCAACTATATCTCCCCCATACCCATCAAATGTCATCTAATCCTCAGTCTCAACTCTTGGTGCCAAAATAAAACTCAAACTAACTCTAGGAGTATTAAATTCTAACTTCAAGGGATAATCATTTCCAAAATTCAAAACTACTTTGTCTGTTAATTTAGTTCCTTTCACCATCTTCTGTAAATATTCTAATGAATACTTACTTCCTGCTTCTTCAGCTTGAATATTAACTTCATCTGTAAATTGAGATTTAAAAGAATTCAAACTCCCCTTACCTTTTATAACAAAACTGCCAGGTTCTGAAATAAAACTGCAGCTGTCAGCAACTACACTACAATCTTCAATAGCTTCTGAAAAATCAAGACTAGTCATTTCTACTTTACTCACAAAATTCAAACTAGGTATAGGTTTCTCATCCCCTTCAACATCAATTAATGCCAAACTAAATTCCTTTTTTATCTTATCCTGAATTGTTATTTTCAAATTATTCTCTTCTCTTTCCATAGCTAGAACACTACCTGACTTAACTCTTCGTAGAACTGCTTTCAAGTTATCTAAACTCACACCTAATATCTCTTCTTTCTCTACCTCAAGTTCAGTAAATGCATCGGAAGGCAATTTAAATAAAATCATCGCAACATTCGCAGGATCTATCGCAGTAATATTCAACCCTTCATTATTAACCTTTATTCTCACCTCTAAGACCATCTCACTTATTATTCCAATTACTTCTGAAAATATCTTTGGGTTTTCAAGCTTAAGCTTCATCATTACAAATACTTAATATTACTTTTAAACATTATTATTCTCAATAACTATAACCTTCGTATATCTTTCACCATAGATTACTATTTAACATTCTCTAATATCAAATTTAGATGGAAGAAAAAAGTTTCAAAGAGACTAGAATCCGAGAATTAACTATGATCTATTACAGTCAACCAGAAGTAAAAAAGGCCATATATGAATTTGCACTTAATAGGGAAACTGTCCCAAGGTATTACGAGGGATTTGGAAAAAGGCCAGATAGCTTACAATTTCAAAACGATGTTTTAGAACAAGTAAAAAGGGGAGCAACTTCATTCCATAGTTCAGAAGAACATTGGTCAGATCCACTAGAAATCGTAACTGAAATGAATAGAAAACAATTTGATGAACTTAGAACTGGATGGGACTTATTATTAGATATTGATTCACCCTACCTAGAATATAGTAAACTCTACTCAAAATTATTAATTGATGCTTTAGAGTTCCACGGATTAAAAAACATTGGAGTGAAGTTCTCTGGATCAAAGGGATTCCACATAATTGTACCTTGGAAAGCTTTTCCTCAAGAAATATATGACCAAAAAACTAAAGATATGTTTCCAGAATGGCCAAGAATAATTTGTGAATACTTAGATTCGATAATTAAACCAAAATTAACTGAAAAAATATTTCAAGAACAATCTCTTAAAGAACTTGCACAAAAGACAGGAAAGGAAGAATCAGATCTTATAATTAATGAATGCCTATCTTGTAATCGTGAAGCAACTATCAAGTTTCAAGTAACTTGGGTTTGCAATTTTTGTAGAGATATTGGAGAAGTAGTGAGAATAGGAAAAAATAGAACTCCAAAGTGTCCTAATGATCATTGCAGAAGGGCAATGGAACAAGTAGATTCTAAAGAGATCCTATTCTGCGAATACTGTAATTTCAATTCTAAAGATAATTCAGAAATGTTTACCAAATCTAGGCAAAGAACTGAAAAATTAATTGAAGCAGATCTTATTCTTGTTGCACCTAGACATCTTTTTCGAATGCCCTATAGCTTGCATGAAAAAACTTCACTCGCCTCAATTACTATAGATAAACATAAAATTGAAGATTTCCAAATTACTGATGCTAAACCTTTCAAGTTTGAAGTTAAAGAATATTATCCGGTTCCATTAAAAGATGAAGCTAAAGATCTTTTATTGCAGGCATTAGATTGGCATGAGCAAAGACAACAACTAGAACAATCTATGCAAGAAAAGAAAGAGGTTGCTGCAACCAACCTACCCAAAGACACTAAAAAGAAACATACTGGAGAATTCAAGAAAGTAACTATAGAAAACCCAGATCCTGCAATCTACCCTCCACAAATTAAACTTTTAATGGATGGAGTAAAACAAGACGGAAGAAAAAGAGCTTTAATGATTTTAATTAGTTTCTTCAAATCCTTAGGAGTTGCAGACATAGAAATTGAAAAGAGAATGCTTGATTGGAATGAAAAAAACTACAACCCCATTAAGAAGGGTTACATATTAAGCCAACTATCTTGGTACAAACGTCATCCAGATAGATTACCTCCAAATTTCAGCAATGGAATATATAAAGATCTTGGTGTAGATAAACCAGATAAACTTGCAATGGAAACTAAGAATCCTGTGAGTTACGCAGTGAAGAGGTATTTTCAACTTAGGGGATAAGACTCTATAAAACGCAATTTAAAATAAATTTATCAGTAATATAAAAAGTTCTAGAAGCCACTTTTTTTAGATAATGTGAAACAGATTTCCTAGTACCAATTGCAACATATACTATTTCTTGACCAAAATCTTTCGCAGCCTTTACTGCCCCATAAAAATCTCCATCATTTGAAACTAAATATGCTTCATCATATAAATTCTTTTGTGCATCTAATACCAAATCTAGAGATAAATTAACATCACTCGCCTTTTCAACATAATATGATTTACCATCCCTCTTCCTTTTTTCAAGTCTACCGAAAACAATATTTAATTTTTTTATTTTACCTAACTCTTCAAAAAATTTCTGTTGTTCAGAATATTGTCTTGGATGTGTCTCCTGATTCAATGGGGCTATGTAATAATTAATCTTTACAAGTTCATTATTTCCAACAAGTTTCATACAAAATTTCTCTATATCTATCTTTTTATTAAATCTTTTTTTAAAAGAGAAATAAAGATTACTGCCATCAATATAAATAATCACTCTTTTAACCATTAGAACTTTCATAGGATAACATGGGATCCTTTCAGATCCCATGGACTTAATTAAAAAAACGAATACAATACCATTTAAATAGTTTGTGATAACTGGACTTTTGCGTTTTACATGAAAGAATTGGTGGTTTAAAAGGGGATTCAACAAAAGTCCAGGTAGTAAACTTTTGCAGTATTTTACACACAAAATGCAAAAGTTTACAATAAGTTTATTTTTGATAAGGACAAACCAGGCAAGCTAGCTATGGAAACCAAGAATCCTGTGAGTTATGCTGTTAAGAGATATTTCCAGTTGAGGGAGTGATTATTATTAGTCATACCAAATTTTTTCAGGATAATTTATAAAGTTAGCGGACATTTTGCCTCATAATTTAAAATGATAAAACGTGTTAGTTGGGGTTATTATATCCAACCCAACTCTTACAATTCTTTTTTTTAATCTGAGATCTCTTATCTTCACCAGTGAATTCATCACATATTGATTCATCAGAAAAAGGTATAAGACAAAATACCTTATTATCTCCCTTTAGATTATCGCAAATACTTTTATCATTTAAGGCCTCTGCAACACCTCCATAACACATTAATAAAAACCTATCTGTTTCATAATTGACAGGGCCATTAAAACGAGGTTCTATGTCGCCTAAACTTCCGCATAATTCTGAATTTTTTGTTAAGACAGCAACCCCTATATAACATTCCAAGGGTCTCCCACCAAAATTTCCTTCATTCGTACGAACTGGATTTCCTGAAAGCTTTAACTTTTGCATCTTAAAACAAACATCTAAATCTTTATTCTTTATTGCATACTCTGCATAACAATCTCCCCTTGGCTGGGTAATTGAAAACCAAACTTCTTTAGGTAATTTATTACATAATTTAATATTTTTAGAAGATATTGCTTGTTGTGTAACAGATTCTGTATCTTTGGCATCAAAACCGCAACTAGGAGATAACATGCATGGAATAGTGCTTAATAAAAAACCTAGCGGTGTGAAGATTAGCAATAAGATCACAATAACAATTACTAAAATAATAATTACTTTCTTCATTTTTTTACTTTGATTCTTTTAATTTTACTTTATCAATTTTTATCAACTTAAACGTCTTCGATTACCCAAGATAAGGTATTATCATCACGTGCAACATATCCAATTTTGTTATCATAAAAATATAATTTGCCTATGATTTCATCATGTTTAACAAGCTCTATCCCATCTAGCACAACAAATTCTTTAAGGTTTTCTTCAGCAATATACACTAATTTTCCTTCGTTAAATTTAAGAAATTTAACAATATTATACAGGGGAGAAGTATCTGAGTCATGCACAACCAAATTTTTTATCACAGTTTCATTTCCATATATTGTTGATACAATTATTCTTTCTTCCTTGACATAGGCTACTTCATTCGCATTAAATGTAATAGGGTAACCAGTTCCAGTATATTCATTTACAAGAAAGTATTCCTGAAAATCCCCTATTACAGACCATTTTACATTTCTAGCAAAACCTAAACCTCTTACATTTTTTGCAAATTCTAATTTTCCTTCAGGAGTGCTAATTGATTCTACACCTCCTGGAAATATAATTTGATCCTCAACAAGATTGCCTTGCATATCAAATTTTAGATATCTCGGATCAGATCTATAAAACAAAAAATCATCATAAAAAATAGAGTTATAAAGTCCAACAGCCATTCCATATCCAGTCCAATCTGGATCAAGATCCTCTAATGTGTATATATTTTCTCCATCTAAAACAAAATATACCTTATCTGGTTCTCCTAACTTCATAAAAGCATAAGCGATTTCACCATTAGAAGAAATGCTTGGTATAGATATTAAAGAATCTTTTTCCACAACAACCTCTCCATTGCGGTACAATCCACATTTTTCCTCATCACAGGATACATAAAACACATTACCTTCATTATCAATTTGAGGATTATATCTAAGTTTTCTATTTGTTCTAATAGTTTTTTTATTTGTTACGATAATTGTTTGACCATCCAAAACTCCTGCATAAACCCAATTATTTCCATCTTGGCTTTTTGAAAAGAAACTGAAATCTAAATTTACAATATTATCGAATTCAGTACCCTCATTCCAATCAACAAAAACTCTACTTTTCTCACCTTGAATCCATATGGCAGACCCACTATTGTAGATATATTTAATATTTGGAATCTTAATCTCTTCAATATATATGCCTTCATCCTGAACTTCTGGATGACTATATGTATAAGATAGTTTTTCACTATCCAAATTCAGATTATGAACACGCTGTCCACTTTCAATTTCTCCAATAATATGTGGCCCTGTCTGGAATTTTTTTTGAATAATTTCTTCCTCATTCCTCACATCCTGATTTAAATATTCCTCGTCATAAAAATATTCTTCATTTAAATCTAAATTATCCTCATTAGCAGTATTCTGTTGACTAGATTCATCAAATTGTTCTTCTATGCCAGCAGCATCCAGATCACTATTAGGGTCTTCAATAACAGTTCCACTTCCTCCTTTTATATCTGAGGCAATAGTAGTATCACTAATTCCTAAGTCTCCCGAAGAGCTTGTAACATAATAAACAATTAATCCAGTTATAACTAATAACACTAGCACAATTAACACGCTCATTAAAACAACTAAACTTCCTTTCTTATTCATTAAAGATAAAGCAACCTTTACTTTATAAATTATTATAACAATATATAAAATCTAACTACTCAGAACTTCTAACATTCAGGCCGTCAAAAGGCATTTTCTCAGAAACATCTAATATTTCAGCCTCCTCTAGAAACTTGCGAAACCCTAAACCAAGTATCTCTGCACAGGGATTAAAAGTTAGTTTTATTATCTCCTCAAGAATAACTCGATTTAAGTAGGCTTAGCGATTATAGAAGTAATTTGGCACATTTCAATAACAATAAGGGAGAATTGTGATAAAATCCAATTCGGAATTTAAGTAAAAATATATCTATGCGAAAAATACCTAATTCACCAAAAACCTTAAATACAAGATACATCTTGTAATAACACAATGACACAAATAATTGAAATGGGCACTATAAGTTCAAGAGGGCAAATAGCAATACCTGCAAAAATAAGAGCAGAACTAAATCTCTCCGAAGGAGAAAAAGTATTGTTCGTTTCAGATGGAGACAATCTTCTTATGAAAAGAGTGATGAATAAAAAATCATGGGCTGAAGTAACTAAACCCTTTCGTGAAGCAGAAAAAAATATAAGAGAAGATGAAGTTGTAGATCTAATCCACAAAATGAGAAAAGAAGAAAGAGAAAAAAATGAGGATAACAACTGATACTAATATTTTGATCTCAGGAACTTTTTGGACAGGAGATTCATTTAGAATACTTAATCTAGTAAATAAAAATAATATCAAACTTATCCTTTCGGACGAAATTTTATTAGAATATAATACAACTATAAACAAGGATGAAATCTTAGACAAGATTGAAGATAAGGGATTAATCGCATCAAAGATTGTAAAAACAGCATTAAATAATGCCACAATAGTAGAACCCAATGAAAAGCTAGATATTGTCAAAGACGACCCAGATGACAATAAAATTTTAGAATGTGCTATTGAAGGAAATGTAGACTATTTAATAACCAATGATAACCATCTTTTAAGAATAAAACAATTTAGGGGTATAAAGATAATTACTCCAGAAGAATTTCTTGAAATATTCAAAGAAAATAATTAAGAGATATTTTCAATTAAGAAAATAATCTATTCAAATCCCTTAAATTTAGCTTTGTCCTCAATAGTAATCTTAGTCAAGTATTTTAGATTATATTTTTCAAAATATTTATTTTCTTCATCTCCTAATTCATTAAATAAAATTGAAACTCCCACAACTTTTCCTTTTAATTTTTCTATCAATTCTATAGCTGCCTTTCCTGTATTCCCACTTTCAAACCAATCATCAACAATCATTACCTTTTCCTCCTCATTTATTGAAGATTTAAACATTTCTAAATATTTTTCCTTTCCATTATAATCTATATATCCTGAACTTTCAATAATGTTATCTCTTTTTCTTATGTCTCCTCCTTGGAAGATAGATACACTTGAAATCTTTAACGCCATTGCAATTGCGAGGCCATAATATGACCCTCTAGTTTGAATTGATACAACTTTAGTAACCCCTAATTGTTTAGCAGATTCCACCATGCGCTTAATAACCTCTTGAAATATTTCATGATTGCTAGGAACTGAATAATAATTCTCACTAAATTGATCTAATAATTCTTTTCTAAATTCTTTATCTTCCATAATCATTCAGAATATTGCCTGTTTAAATACCTTCCTAGAAGGTAAGTAAGGTTCAGCTAACTAAGAAATAAACTTTAAATAGTCACTTCACTTATCTATAGGATGTATAAAAAAAAGGTGTACCTACTATTTGCAATTTTCCTAATCCTAGCACTCCCATTCATTCTTGCTCAAGACGAAGAAGTTGCAGCTAATGAAATAGACAAGGCTTACTCATGTTTTGAAAATCAAGTTGGAGACAATTGTGGGGGCACAAGAAGCACAAAACAAGCATCTTTCAATCTATTGGCAGGAGCCTATAAATCTTCTATATTATCTTCTTGTAAATCTACTTTAGAAGGATTAAAGAAAAACAATTGTTGGTCTGACACAGATACTGGTAACTGTAATATTAAATCAACTGCGCTTGCAACTTTATCTCTTCAATATGTGGGAGAAGATATAGATGAGCAAGTAGAATACTTATTAGCAAATAAAAAAGTAGATACTGGATTAACATGGTTCCTTGAAATTGATTCAAGCAATCGAACTGTATGTGATATAAATGGGAAATCTATTACTGTTGAAGACAACAAGAAACTCTCAGGTTCTCCTCCAAATGGACTTGCAAGAGCTTACAATGATTACTGGTTCCAAATTAATAACATTGATCAGAACTACACAATTTCTTGCGATAAAGATTTTGTAACAGCATTACTCTACCAAAAACCTGGAAGTAATGTTTTCCATGTTTCTAGCGACACAAAAACTGCTTCTGAATTTGATACGATTACTGAGAAAGTTGAATCATTTTGTTTAACTACGGGTGGCGAATGTGACTATGAGGGGAGCCTTTGGTCCGCCCTTTTATTAAATAAAGAAGGTGAAGATATATCTGCTTTAATTCCATATCTAACTTCACTAGCAGATCGTGTTGAGAACAGAAAATTATTACCTTCAGCGGCATTATATATTTTAACAAATGAGGATGAATATTACTCTGAACTTGTAAGTTTACAAAAGTCAGGAAACTTCTGGGATGAGAGTAGAAATAAATTCTATGACACAGCATTAGCATTACTAGCATTACAAGATGTAAATTCAGATGAAGTAGATTCAGCAAAGAAATACTTATTAGATGTCCAAAAGAAAGACGGTTGTTGGCAATCAGACACTTCTTTCATTCTACATGCTGGGTGGCCTAAAAATCCAAATGCATTATCTGGCGGTGGTAGCGGCGGAATTACTAATTGTCAGGACTTTGGTCATTTCTGTACTCCTATCGGGGAATGCACATTAACTGACACCTTAGACAACTTTTTATGCCCCAGTGCAGCTCAAAAATGTTGTCAGATAAAAGCAGTAGAACCCACATGTTCAGAAAAAGGTGGATTCATTTGTGATCTAGATCAAGATTGTTCAGGGTCTAAAGTTGACTCACTAGACAGTAATTTTTGTTGTGTAGGAGACTGTGTGGCTCTAGAAACTGAAAATGAATGTCAATCATTTGGATTCTTTTGTAAGGATTCTTGTTCAGATTCTCAAGAAGAAAAGGCAGGATATTCAAACTCATGTGATTTTGGAGACATTTGTTGTGGTACTAGTTCCGATGAGGGAGGAACAAGTGTTTGGTTAATAATTTTATTAGTAATTTTAATTATCTTAGTTATTCTAGCTATAATTTTCAGAAATCAATTAAAGGTATTTTTCTTCAAGAGAAAATCAAAATCTAAGGAAAATAAGCTTGGTAGTTCATCACGGCCGGGAATAATGCCTCTACCTGCAACTAGGATAATGCCAAGACCTCCTGCAAGAAGGGGCCCACCAAAAAGAAAAGGCGCACCAGGTAGAGATAAAGAGTTTGATGAAACTATGAAGAAGCTTAAAGACATGAGTAAGTAAATTCAGGCTCTGTCCATAATCATTCTCCTTGATAGTTAAATAACAAATTTTCATCGAATTTACTTCGTGAAAATTTGCAAATTAATTTCGTCCAGAAGCATTCTGGACAAGGCCTAAATTCATATAAATTTAAATATTCAATATGACTGTAATTAACATGGTTTCTCTATCGGTGTTTCCAGATGAAGGTTCTCTAAATAACTATCTTAACAGTCTTCCTCCAGAGGAAGATAAAGTATCTTATGCAATAAATAGGATGGGATGTTATGCTCCAGATGGAAGCGGAATATTTTGGGAGGAGAGAAAACCACCCTATAATATTCCAAGCAATGGAGATGATCATGGTGGTTTTAGAAGAAGATCTAGGACATTCTAACTTAATTAATCTACAATAACTCCAACACCTTTCCCAGCAATATCTGCCACATATTCTTCAATAGAATTATATCCTCCAGACCTATACTCTTCCCTTAACCCCATCTCACCTATTAATTCAGAGTTATCCTCATCTGAACAATAAACTCCTGAAACTCTTGTTAATATTTCTAATAATGCAAATTTTGAAGGTATATTTGATTCTCCTGAGTAAAATCTGGATAGTCTCATTTCCCTTAAACTAACATCATCTCCTAATTCATTTACCAGGCTATCAATTATATCCTGCCTTCTCTGCCTTAAATCCATTGGGCGCTCTAAACCAAACACAAAAGATAAGGCATCATTACCAAAATCAGCTGCCCTTAAGTCATCAGATTCATCAGTAATACCATAAAGACTAAATCTATAATCTAATACTTGATCTGTATACTCACTCATATAGATACCGAAAAATCTTTCTATATAAAACTATCTCAAATTTCAGATACCTTTAAAATATCTAAATTATTTATCATCTTATGAAAAAAGGTGTACAATTTTTAACAATATTATTAGTAATTTTAATTCTACCAACATTCCTAGCATTAGAAATAATTCCTAGTAAGGATTCCTTTCAACCTGAAGAATTATTTCAAGTGCAAATAACTGGAAATTTTCTAACATTAACTGAAGATAATGTATTTATCTATCAAGAGGGGAAGGTTCATCCTGAACCAACTTTAAAGGGATTAACTAAACAAAATAATGTCTATTATTTTTATGCAGTTCTTCCTAGCGTTGAAGGAGATTATTCATTTAGAATTGAAAATGCAGAATATCTAGAAAGGGGAAAGATAAAAACTGATCCAATAAATATCCCAATAAATTCTTCATTTAAAGATGAATCAGACTTATATATAAATCCTGGATTTATAATAGCCAATGATGAATTATCAATTAAAGTAAAAAGCCTGTTTGGGAATACTGATATAACAGCTACTTTTGAACTAACTGGTGAAGAAAAGACTTTATCTATAATTGAACAAACTGAAAATACTCTTAATTTTAATTTGCCAGAAGCTCCACCTCAAATGTCAAAAATTATAATTAATAATTATGAAATCCCTATTTTTTTAATTAAAGATTTTAATCCGCAAATTAGAAACCTAGAGTTCATACCTCATCTAATAGAGGGTACTATTACTCCAAATAATGATTACCAGTTTTCTGTTTTAATAAGAAACCCAACAAATAATAATCTAGAGAATATTGTACTAACGAGTGAACTTAATACAGTTTTCAGTCCATCAACAATTGAAATTTTAGAACCTAATCAAACTATTTTTGTAAATCTAACTATCACCATTGAAGAAATTGAAGAACCAATTTCAAGCAACATAATAGCAACTTCAAATAATGAGCAATTCCTTCTCCCTGTAGAATTCATCATAACAGATAATGAAACTGAGGTTGAAGTTATTGATGCTACAATCCCAATTGGTACAACCTCTTCAAATACTGGATCCGGTTCAGGACCTCTAAGCTGTGCCCAATTAGGTGAAATTTGTACTGGGAATCAAGCTTGTAGCGCAGAAACTGTAGAATCCAGAGAAGGGCCTTGCTGTATAGGAATTTGCGTAGCTGAAGAATCTTCATTATCTTCAACAATCACCGGAATAGTATTAATCCTCCTACTTATAGGATTAATTGCCTATGTAGTACGAAAGGCTAGAAAAAACAAGGCAGGAAAGTCATCTAATGATATTTTAAAAGACAAGGAAGAAAAATATAAGAAGAGAATTGAAGGCAAAAAGGTAGACGGTAAATTAGACAATATTTAATAATTCATTAATATTATTAATTCTAAATTCAGCCTTTTTATTTAACTCCTGATTTTCTGATCTAAATGCTATTACTCTTCCAAGTTTCAAAGAAGGTAATGCAGTAACAGAATCTCCAATAATAAGGACATTTTCTCTAGTTAAATTATTACTATTAATAAGATCTTTAATTTTTTCAGCTCTATCATATCTATCTACCATTTTTAATATCTTCCCTGTAGCAATACCATTTTCAAATTCCAATTCATTTCCTAGAACTCCATCTAATCCAAATTTCTTCATCAAGATATTTGATATTATATTGAGGTCACTACTATAACTAACTATTAAGAATCCTTTTTGCTTGATCTTTCTAATAATATCTATTGAATCACTATCTAAATTTTCATCTACAAATTCTTCACATTTTTCATTAACTTCTTTCTCATTAATCCCCTTAAATAGCGAGGCTAGTTGATCAAGACCCCAAGGCCCCTTATCTTTATTATTATTATATTCTCTTTTTTGCACAAGCATCTCTTTTTCCATTCCTAGCGACTTCAATACAGATCTAATCCCAGATCTCCCTCCAAATAATATTCCTGAACCATTAATAATCAAAGCTTTCATACTAAAATTTCTTCTAATAATTTATTAACAAATTCAAAACTACCATCTCCTGTAATTATCACATCATAATTTTGCTTAAATTTTTCCATATTCTTTTCAATATCTTCATTCAAAAAACCTATCTTAATCAAATTATCATAATTAAATCCCTCTATCATTCCCACATCACCCACATTATCCCCTAATAATATGACATTTTTTCTATGTAAAAGTTGATCATAAAAATCAAAATCTCTAACCACTATTTCATTCTTATTATGTGAATGTATCATTGGTTCCTTCACACCTTTAACTTTTCCTGATTCATCAAATTCAAATAAGTTTGCAACAATATGGACATTAGGATATATTAGTTCTTCTTCAATAAGATGAGCAATTATCATATCTCCAGTACTAGCAGACATTATCACTAAGGGTATTTTATCTAAATTTAATTTTTCTATAAATTCTTTTACACCCACTCTTAAAATAATATTTTTTTCATCAACAATATTCTTAATAACTTGTTTATTCATTCCAGATTCAATAATTAGATCAAAATGTTTTCTCCACCACTCATTCATTAATCTATTTTTTTCATCACCAGCTATATTTTCATCTTTTTCTATAGGATGATAATGGTCAAATAAATCTTGTGCAGCCCTGGGATAACCTTCCTTTAGATGCCCCCCATTTCTAATCTGAGCAATAACTGTTGGAGCTCTTTCACCATTAACAAATGCCCTACTAAGAGTCCTATCAAAATCACTAATTATGTGCAAATTATCTTTCCCCCCTTCAATAAGAGCTTTCTTCTTATTTAGAAATCTTTCTGGATCACTTATAATTACCTTTCCCATAGAATCTTTATTGAGATCACCTTTAAATATTTAATTATCTATATCTTTTTATGAAAAAAAAGAATCTTGAGATCCTGCAGAAAATAACCTGGTTTTTAGGATTTATTGCTGCAGGATTATTAGTATGGGGCATAATTAGAGCCTTATTGTCATAAAATGAGAGTTTCAGAGGGATTAGCAATTTTTTCACAGCTAATAAATATATTAATTTTTATGTATTTCTCTATAGGGAACTTTGCATAAATACTATTTGCGAAGCAAATCAAGGCAAAGTTTTTCTTAGAGAACGAGAAAAACAGGGTTTTTCAAAGTTCTCTATAGTGTTATTAAAGATTAACGCGTTAGATACAATAGGATTAATAATAAGTGCATTTGGAATTTTTATTGGATTAGTAGCAAGCATTGTTTCAGCAATAGAGCTTTCATGATTCCTTACTATTCTCTTCCTTAGATTCAACTTTTTCCTCAGCCCCAGAATTATCTGCAACCCCAATCATCTTATCCTTCTCATTCAATCTTTTCAATAACTCATTTCTCTCTAACATTAAATACTTTGTAACTTCATCATATTTATGCATCCTTATAGTTATCTCACTCATAATACCACTAAATTCATGATTACTAAAATTAAATTCTGATGGCTCTAAAATTTCTACATGACTTGGCAGCATATTAAATACAATAGCCATAATTAATTTAACATCCTCAGTAACTATTTCTACTTCTGCAAAAGTACTATAAATTTCTTGCTCTATCAACTTCTTCTTTTCATCAGTATGTATAAAACCCTCCATCAATCTAGTTTCTTGTGATTTTATAGAGACAGAAGAATCTCCTTCTTCTGTATCCCCTTCCTTCTGCTCAACTAATTTTGGTTCATGAACAACTTTTCTAACTACTTCCATCTTCTCTTGTTTTTCAAGCTCTTCAATCATCTTTTCAAGAGATAACTTAATATGCTCAGGGGGCTTCCCCAGTATTTCAAAAATAAATAATGTTCTTATACTTGTCATTTTAATCTAATTTTCTCCACATTACAAGGACACATAATAAAACGCACAAAACAGCAAATCCATAAACAGAGTACTCTATTATCTTCAATCCCTTTGATTGATAAACCACATTATCACTATTTATATCTTTTTCTTCTACAGTAGATACTTTACTCCCTAATGATATCGGCTGTAACTCCTCTAAGACAACATTCTCCACAATGGGAGAGACTTCTCGCTTATCTTCAATAGGGTTATCAGTATTTTTAGAGGATTCTTCTTTAGAGATTCCAGTATCCTTTTCCTCCTCTTTAAAATCCAACACTTCAATCTCATCTCCTATTTGCTCCTCACCCCTTAACTTAAAATAAATAAACGCCCTCCCATCAAACTTGCTATATTCTTCATCAATCCTCAAATTAATTTTATTCTTGCCATCAACAAAAAACCCATTAATATAATAATAACCTGATCTCCAGCTCTCCTTTTTAGTGTCATATCTATCACTTATTATCTTCCCTTTACTCTCAATCCATAATTTACCATCATATAATGTATCATCTTCTCCATCTATTAATTCCACATCAACATAAAAATCCCTCCCATTTATTATTTCATCATCTTCAAAACTTACCTCATAACTAACTTCTGCACTTACTAAACTAATACTAAAAATTACTATCAATATGAAAAAATACTTCATAAAATCCCTAATAATTTTCTTTTTTTAAGTATATCTATAGTAAGTCATTATCAGCATCTTTAACCAAGAGAGAGATATTAATTCCAAATCCAGAATTCAATACCTTAGAGCCATTCTTATAGAGAACTTTGCATAAATGACATTTGCGAAGCAAATCTTGGCAAAGTTCTTCTTAGAGAATGAGAAAAACGGAGTTTTTCAAAGTTCTCTATAGGATTAATATCGTAAACTAATCTAAAAATATTGTGCAAATCTCTTTCCTTTTTCGCGACATATCTTCAAATTAATAACCCAATTCTTTCCACTATCTTGCAAAAATTTAGGATGTAAAAAGAACCATCCAATTTTGTTAAATCTAATTGCTATTACAGGTTTCAATCCAAAGATTTCTGCAAAAGCAACAAATCGTCCAATCTGATCTTTAGTAATATATTTTGTTGTACGTTTCGAGGATTTAGCCTCAATAGCATATTTTCCTTTCCCTTTCTTACCTGCAAGTATATCACAATCTGCATTCTCCATCATTCCAGATCCAGCAACTCGTACAGCGCGATAACTATTATCTACAAACATCTGATATAATTCTCTTTCAGTCTTTGAACCCTTTGCTTTATTATTTGGCAATTTTTTTACCTCAAATTATATTATCTAAATAACTTTATAAAATAAACCTAATCCCTACTCCAACCAACCCCAAAATAATCCCATAGCCAATTTTCTTCCAATTATTACCAAGATACCAACTACTAGCTACTAATCCTGCTAGAGCAATTTTAACGAAGATACTAAACATCGTATTTTCATAAAATATGGCCAAATAAAATCCAATAATAATTCCACGAGACAAATAACTATCTACCTTCCATCTTACAAATATGTCTATAAGTAATATCAAACCACCCGCAACCAATAAATGTGTCAAATATGGCCATCTATAGGGCAATATGAGGATTCTAACAACAACTAGTATAAAGAAAACCCAACTACCCATGGCTAAAAAATCTCTTGCTAGTTCTTTCTTCCAATTAGTTTTATTGACTTTCATTTTTTACAAAATCTACAATTTTCTCAATAGTCTTTTCTGAAAATGCTTGTACTCTAACATGACCCAATTCATCAATTTTCTCTTCTCTAACACCCTTTAATGAACTACTACTTTGAGAAACCAATTCATCATATTCTGCAGACAAACAACATATTTTATGTTTATTTAAAATTTTTTCAGAAGATAACTTATTAAGAAATTTACTTTCAGGAATCATTTGGATTCCTGCTATAGAATAGAATGCCAAGTAAGACCAATTACTCCCTTCAAAGGGAGTTCCAATACTAATAAATTTAGCAACTCTTTCCCATCCCTTAAGTTTTTGAAGATACCAATATGAAATCAATCCTCCACAACTAGCTCCTATAAGAATAACTTTCTTAAAATCATTTGAATCCATAAACTCTTTTAATTTCTTAGAATTATTTTCTATATCTCCTAGATGAAGTCCCAGGTTAGGCATAATCACTTTAAAACCTTTTCTTTCAAATCTTCTCTTAATAAATAAATATGTCAGATTGCTAGTAAACCATCCATGGATAAAGACAATTATTTTCTCCTCATTTTTCTCATCAGAATTAAAACTAATAAAGAAAAAGATTGAAGATAATAAATATATTGGCAACAAAATTATTTCAATTATTGTCTCAATCAAGATCTTTATCATCATCTCTTCTTCCAACCAATATAAACCACCGCCGCAATTGCCCCCAAGGTGTTAAATACAATATCAAGTAACGTATTAAAATATCCTCCAACCCCATTACCCTCATAAAACACTGCTGGCAAGAATTCTATTATCTCATTACCCGCACCAACACCCATTCCTGCAAATACTAATATTGTAGCAACAGTTGGCCAGTGAGCATCTCTAGACAAGTGTTTCTTTAATATTTGATACAATATCAGGGTAGCAACTATATAAAAATAGAAATGCAAAACTTGATCATATCTTAATATTGGAGTATCTCCAATAGTAATTATATCAATAAAAACCCAAGAATATGGGCGAGTTGAACTCAATAACGTTGAACCTCCAACCATGTGAAGTAATCCCCAAACAGATAATCCAACTAAAACATAATTAGAAAAATTATATTTTTTATGAAGTATTCCCATAACTACAATCACTGCAATTAACACTAAATTATATAAAACAAATTCTAAATTACCAAGACCATAATAATGAAATGCAAAAAATATAATTAGTAAAACGTCAACAATCACTAACCATTTTAAAAAATTATTTTTTATCATAAGTCTCTAGCAAAAAGCGTCCTCCTTTGATTTGCTTTAACTCTTGATATTGCTTTCCTTAAATCTTCCTTAACTTTTTCTTCCAAAGCCTCTTCAACCTCAGCTGCAACATTATTTACAGTATCTTCAGAATCTAGTTCCTTAACAATCTTACGAATGTTATTCTTTATTGTTATTTTACTTACCATATTTTATTTTCCTCTTAATCTTTCAATTTGTGCGATTATACTTACAGATAACCCTAATAGAATCGTAGTAGCTGATATGAGCATATCAGTAATATCCCATCCATCTATTTGAATCAACTTTATTGTAAAAAATATGAATACGGATATGTTTATAATCTGAGAGGCAAAATTCATCTGATCGCTTATTTTCATTTTTCATCCTAATTCAAAGCTCTTATTATCCCCCATGTAATTAATCCAAGAGCTATCAAGGTTAATGCCCAAACTATCCATTGTAATATGTTTATCTTCTCTCTTTTAACCATAACATGGATAATTAAAACACATTTATAAAATTATCATTTGATGAAAGTGTCAAAACATATTCTAATTATATGAAAAAGGTTGAAATTATTGGTATCGCTTTAGGAATATCGATGGATCCACCTTGCCCGCTAGCGTTAATATATTGAGATACCAAAATATAAAATCATCACAATCCAACCTCATTTTTTATTTTCGTAATCGCCTTTATAGCGATCTCAAAAAACTCATCTTTCTCTAACCCCAAATTCTCGATCTCATTAATGATCTCACGACTCACTCCTGCTGCAAATTTTTTATCTTTAAATTTCTTCTTTAGTCCCTTGGCCTCCATCCCCTCAATTCCACTTCTCATTATAGCATAACTATGAATTAAACCAGTTATTGTCTCCCCACAAGCAAGTATAAACTCTTCCTTACGAGTTCTTTTTTTATCAATTAGCCCAGCACAATCAAATCCATAACCATGTGAAAGAATTAATTCAATAAATTCTTTATCAAATCCAGCCTCACGTAAAATTGCAGGTGCCTTAGTTAAGTGATTAACTGGATTCTCTTTAGTCATCCCCCAATCAATATCATGTATTAGTCCAGCTATAGCAAAATACTCCGGATTCTCCCCCACCCGCAAAGCCAATGCACGACAAACAGTCTCACTTTCTAAATAATGATTTAAATCAGATTTCTCTGAATTATACTTAAGAACTAATTTCCAAACCTGTTCTCTATTTAATGGTAATGTCATATTGATTAATAATTTGAAGTAATTTAAATTTATCTTTTGGTTCTGTCTTTAACTTCTATGGTAATTGAAACCAGACTTTTTCCTAAATTATATCTATTCTCATGAGCGCCAGGATTTACGGGTCTATTTCCTCCAGTCAATGCCTTGTAAATATCAAACCTTCTATTAGCATATTTAAACCAGTTTTTTCTCCCAGAATCATTACTAAAGCTATATGTATCAGTAATAGCCAACCCGACTTCAGGCACATCGCTAGTTGTCACCTGAACCGCATATTCCCCAGCATCATCTCTTTTATCCTTAACTCTTGTATCTAATAGGAAAGCTTTCTGTTCAGCACTTAGAGCCTCAATCTCTAAACCTCTACCATATCTATGTTTCAATTTTCCATTATCTGTAAATGCAAGTCTTCCAAGCATCAATTAACTATTCCAAAACTCTTTATAAATATTTATTCACTATACGACTTCAACATCAAAAGGAGATATGCCATGAACACTCCCATCTTCTTTTAGCATCGTAACCTTAAATCTCAATATGCAAGTATCAGTATTACTAACTTCATTTTTAGGTATCATTAACTTGATTAAATATAGTGACTTATCACCTTTAGATAAAAAGAATTCACCATTAGAATCTTCACTAATCCAATTATTAA
>Ga0209402_10000746_pt1 | contig 37853 bp, 25 predicted proteins | sample ArcticOcean_MG_C_3_FD_187437 | JGI IMG/M metagenome (GOLD analysis project Ga0209402, IMG submission 187437) | Marine microbial communities from western Arctic Ocean - ArcticOcean_MG_CB8_126 (SPAdes) (version 2) | ecosystem: Environmental > Aquatic > Marine > Oceanic | place: Arctic Ocean... | reverse complement strand
GAGCCCAGTGGGTTCACTGGTGCAGGCGTTGGCGTCGCAGGCGGCGGCGGTGCAAGCACCGTCACTGATACTGAGTCGGAGGCCGAAGCATCCGTCCCAGACTGCCGTGCCGTAACCGATACCGTGACCGTTGCTTCTGCGTTCGGGGCCGTGAAGACACCTGTGGTGGCATCTATTGAGCCACCACCGGAAACCGAGAACGAGATCGTCACGTTCGGCGGCGTTCCACCACTAGCAGTAAGTGGCGTTGCAGTAAAGCGGTGTGTCCCATTCGCCGAGATGGTGAATGCGTTCAGACCCAACGTCACACTACTAAGAGCAGTGCTCTCAGGCGTGGCCGAAGTTGAGGTCGCGAAATCACTATTGCCGTCAGAGTTACTTGCGAACACATTGAACTGGTATGACGTTCCGTTGGTCAGGCCTGACAAGGTCACTGACTGGACGGCGTCTGCCAGTCCGGTGTTCTTCACCACCGGCTGGTCTGGACCAGATGGAATCGACGTCACAGAGTAAGAGGACACCGCGTTTAGCAGTGCGTTACCACTCGCGTCGGTCGTCACCCGGTCCCAAGATGCGGTGATCGAACCGTTCCCGCCTGCAATATGCAAGCCCGTAGGAGCCGCTGGCCGTCCCACAGCTGTGAAACTGGAACTAGCTGAGGCGACACTTGTAGCACCTGCAGTGACATTTCCACCAGCATTCACAGTCGACAGGGCCACCGTGTAGGTGCTCCCGTTTAGTATCGAACTATTTGTAAAGTCAACCTGAGTTGTTGAGTCAGTCGCAGCAACCGTTCCGCTCGCAACCGTGGTGAGTCCCGACTTTACGGTGACAAAGTAGCCTGCAACGGCCACGCCACCGGTATCTACAGCCTTGACCAATGTCACCCGCGCACCCTGGCTAATGCCAACAGCGCTTACGCCTGTTGGTGCATCAGGGGTTCCAAATGGAGTACCTGCAACGCTATTCGACTCAGCTCCGGTTCCGACCGTGTTTATTGCGGCCACCGTAAAGTTTTCTGCGGTACCGTCTATAAGTCCCGTAACTGCATGCGTAACTATCGTTGCACCAGTTGTCGTCGCCCCGCTTGAACTACCCGTAATTCGGTAGTCCGTGATGAGGCTAGGACCAGTGCCAGGGTTTGTTGTGACCGCAGCCGCAGATGTTGTCCACTCTCCCTGGAACACAGGAGCAACCCACGAGAAACTAACCTGACCACTTGCCTCCGCGGTAACCGCGTTGGTAGTTGGTGCAGCAGGTGCTGTGCGGGGAGCAGCCGTTGCCGACGTGGTGGCAGGACTAGATGTAGAGCCATTCAGCGCAAGTACGCTGTAGGTCTGCGGCGATGTGTCCACTCCAAAGAGGGACACGCTTGTCGCGACACCGATGTCTACGAAGTTTGTGTTGTCGTTCCTGACAATCCGATAGCCGGTTACTGCTGGAGTTGCACCTGCTGGTGCAGTCCATGAAAGATCGATCTGGCGTCCAGCTGTCGAGGCGGCAGCCAGTCCTGTTACTGGCCCTGGTTGATTGAATCCTGTGATGGCTACCGAGCTAGTTAAGTCGGCAGGAGCAATGATGCCTGCGTTTTCAAACTGAGTACCGAATCCACCCCCGCTTACCAACGTAAGCGTGCGATCTCCAATAGTCCCGGCGTTCCGTGTAACCACAATACTAGCGATCGCTTCTGTCACCCCAGAGAGATCAATGAAGCCAGATATAAGGGCGCAGGCGAATACTGTTCCGGTTAACTGCGCCGCCGGAGGTGTAGCAATGCCAGCACTAAAATCCCCTAAACACGCTTCGCCTGAGAAGCTAAATTCACCTGGGATGTGACCAATTTGAATCTGCACACCATTAACGTCAGCTTCGGTGAGATTAGTTCCGCTAAACGTAATAGTTTGGCTTTCACCGGGCAATAGTGATGCACTATTAGGCGACATTGTTAAAGCATCTGCAGCGGCCTCCGCCGGTCGCAAAGATAATTCGGCTGTGGCGATCAACGCCACCGTAACGAATACGGCCAGAAACAATATTCTCATCTTTGAGATTTTCCCTCGCATGCTCAACAAGCTAGTTGTCGTCAATTCAGTGAGCCTTCCGTACTACTTTTACCCGGTGCGAAACCGATTTCCATTGACAAAGCATTGGAAACAACAACCCGGAGATTACCACAATTTTTTTTCGATTAGTTCCATGTTTGGTAGCCAGATTGACCGAAGTTTCCGATTACCCGAAGAATATCCGTGAGGTTGACGAAGGTATCAGCGTTCACGTCGGTGAAATTACCATCAGCATCTGGCCTTGTCGCGCCTGAGGTACCGAACTGACCTATCGTCAACAATATGTCAGTTAGGTTTATAAACGTATCACTATTCACAAACCCGGTTACCAGCACGGGGGCATTGCCTACCGCAATATCACCCGAATTTGTATCAACTCCCGTATGCTCTGCCGCTACAAATCCAGGAGCAAATGCACACAATGTGTGGATTCCAGCTGGCACGCCAGGCAACGTGAAACTACCGTCAACAGTATCCACAGCCACTGACAACGTGAAGTTTCCAAGAGCTGCATCCGCACATGTACCCACGACTACGGTCGGGGCGACAGAGACGAAACTCGCCGTATTAATCGTTGCACCTTCAAGTGTCACAGCATTAGCAGCTCCGCTAATCGTGACCCCCGCCGCGGCCGCGGTGGTTGTGGTATTTGAGAAGCCACTTGGGCCATCTCCCAGTATTGCCCCGGTTGCGATGATTTCAACAATGTACTCAAACCCGTTTAGCAGACTTAAAGATGTGTTGTCATCTGTGAACGTGAGCGTCGACGAGGCAGCAGATGTTGTTGCCGTGCCAATCAGCTTGTCACTGGAAGCTGCTCCATCGCTGTCATCGTCACGGAACAGCTTCAAGGTGTAAAACAACACCGTGTCATCGTTGGCCGCCGCTGCCGTCCACGAAACAGCCACCTCTGTGTCGCCACCGTTTGCAGTGATGCTTGTGGGTGCGGCCACGGATTCCTCGCTAGTAATCGTGAATTCCGAGAAGTGATCCACCAGCACACCAAGCGTGAACTCACTGCGCCCGCCACCAATTGATGTCTCCGAGAGAATCGTTCCACCCGATACGTAGTCGACGCCGTCGATAGTTGCGGTCAATCCAACCAGCTCACGTGGGGAGATCTCACCAGGAGTCTCCAGGTAGACGTATGGCCTAGTAGAACTGACATCGGTAGCGTAACCCTCAGTTACTAACTGAAGCACAACCGGTACAGACAGGTTGATCCGCTGGTTCGGGTCCCCAATGATTACCGTTTTTGCATCCCCAGCGGGGAGATCATCGGGCTGTTCTGTTTCCCTTGGCGGCAAGAACTCATCAGGTAACTCCTGACCCTCTGTGGGCTCAAACGTTACACCCTCCGGAATTTCGACAAACGCCGTCACACCGCCGATGTCTCCCTCTGCACCTTCAGAACTCAGGATAAATCGCGTGGGGCTGGTGGCTGCCGCAATAAGGTTGAGACCATCTGTAACAACCTCGTCCTCCACGATGTCGGCCGGGTCTATGATCTCCGTGACTTCAAAGGTTGGGCTTAGTGGCCCTGTGCTTGTAGCGTCAGTCACCTGGAATTGATATATACCAGGATCAAGCGTTGTTGGAACAATCACATCGATGCCGAATCCTGAAACGTTCAACGGCGTCAGGATGCTTCCGTTTCCAACAATCTCCACCGAAGCCGCACCACCAAGGTTTTCTCCAAACAAGGTAATCGTTGGGCCGGTACCCTCCGCGACAGATACCTGGGATAGCTTCCTTACAATTGGTGGGGAGATCTGCGGATCAATAGTGATCGAATCACTTGACGGGGCAGAAATGCCATCTTGTGTAACCACGATGACGTTATAAGTCTTAGCTGGCAATCCCGGGAAGATCTTGGCGGTCAACGTAGTCCCGCCCAGACTCTCGTCTAAGACTCCAAGTCGAATTCCCCTTGTCCGATCTGTCGGAACAAGGAACACAGCGCTAACATCGACCAAGTTCGTGCCGGTAATTGTCACATCCCCACTCTCGCTGTTATCTGTGACGTCATCGGTCGCAGCTGTAATCGTCGGCAGGTTTGCAGCTGTCATAGAACGCAGGAATATTCCGGTCTTACCAGGCACCATCACGGAAGAGCTAGCACTAATTAAGCTCACATTGCCCGGCTCGCCGGCGCTGTAGTAGCGGGTACCACCGGAAATGCCAAGCACCATAACGGTGAACGTGGCTGTTCTGGGTGTGACAAGCAGGCTAAAGCGACCAGAGAACGGGTCAATTCCCCCGGTGAACTCCGATGTTTGACCGGTCGCGACAACCGTAGCCCCTGCGAGGTCAGATGCGCGGACTAGACCACGGATGGTCGTCGGGGTTTCGGTCCTGGACAGGGTCAGCGTCGCAGGATCGGAGACGTTTCCAGCCGGATCAGATTGTGTGACAAATAGGCTGTGGCTCACGTTCTCAAACAACGGCACAGGTACGTTTTGGCTAGCGCCCGTGGCCAGAACCTTCACTGTAAAAGCACCGCCCGCCACCGTTATCACGTTATCGGCATCACCGGTTACCGGCAGTGGGAAGTATGTGGCTCTTGTTGACGTAGATCCAATCCCCAGCACCGGTGCGCTTGGTGGTGTTGCATCTTGCTCAATCGTTCGATATACAACCGCTGAGTTTCCTCCACCCGCAGCGTCTGTCACGATAATTTCCAGGTCGTTCGTATCATCTGCGACCAGGTTGACCGCGAGGAGGTCGAAGAACCCCGAACTAGTTCCAGAAGTATTCTGGCTACCTGAAGCCGCGGCATTGTTAGTAACCGTGTAGGTGAGGCCAGCTTCCTCCGCCCTCAATATAAGAATCACCGTCAATTCGCTGGTTGGTGATGCAGGAATCGAAACGTACGGTATTGCGGGCGGCTCAAGGCCAGCGTCCGGCTTCGACACAGTCGTGTGCAATAGCGGGGCAGACTGGTTTCCAGCAGCGTCAGTCAGTGTAATTTGCAGATCGTTATCAACTGGACTGACGAATGTACCTATCTTTAGAGGTACATCTATGACGATAGTCCCGCCCGACGATTCGGCATTGGTCAGAACTGTCGTACCACCAATGATGCGGAGTATGCCGCCTTCACCAATTCCAAGGGTCAGCCTGACCGCCGCCGCGGTAGTAGTTGTCGCACCATTGGTCAACGTCGGTGCGTCGGGGGTAATGGTGTCTGATGTCACGCTTACTGCTGTGGCAACGGACGTGTTTCCAGCGAAGTCCTTTGAGGTAACGGACAACGAGTTGAGTCCTTCACTCAGCGGGACCGTGATAACTGACGCAAATCCAAATACCACAGCGCTGACATCAGAGGCGCCACCAGTTACCGATAGGGTGGTGTATGGCTCCGCGAAGATTGTGAGGTTCACGAACACATTCGTGGTCAATGCCGGAGTTGAGAGTACGAAAGGAGCAACCGGGGGTATTGCGTCGATGAATATAACGCCTACGAGCGTCCGCGCCGCTACACTGCCCGTGAGCGCTGTGATCTCAACAGTGGCGGGACCACTAACTTGAGTTGATCCGTCTATCGTCAACGGAATTGGTACGGTCACCGCACTCGTAGTTCCTACGACAAACTCAGTTGTAGTGGACTTACCATTTGCAAGAACAACACGAATCACAAACGTGTCAGTAGTCGCAAAGCTTCCACCTGAGGCAGGTAGCAATTCAATGGAGGTCGTGGCTTGGCCCGTCGCCCGCGGCATTGGGGTAACCACGGTTGGCTTGCCTGGCGAGGTAGCTTGCGGCGTAGATGTTGTACTTGTAGACGCGCTCTGACCAACATCATTGATCGCATACAAACGGATCGTGTACGTTGTGCCATTGGTCAGGTTGCCTTCCTGAACCACGTTGCTACGTGCCGCGATCAGACGATCAGAAGTTGTCGACGTGCCATCAAGCACTACCAGACGCAGGTTCGTCAGTGGAGAGCCCCCATCATCGCCAGGAGGACTCACTTCGATCAAGAGTCTTTCATAACCTGCTCTGATTACCCCAATTTCTGGAGCCGCTGGGACGGTACCCGGCACGAACTTACTGGACAGACCAGTTTCGCCAGTTCCCGCGCTGTTTACCGCGGCAATACGAGCGCGGTATGTGGTGCCGTTGGTCAGGCCACCGACGATGGCGGAAGTTGTGGCCGTGGTAGTTGCGATGGATGCTCCGCCACCAGTCGGAATTATCTCAATGTTGTAGGCAGTTATGGTGTTTCCACCGTCCTCCAACGGCTCAGTCCATTCCAGAGATACCTGTGAGCCGCCCGGCGTTGGCACGATAAACAGAGGCTTGCTGGGAACAGCTATGGGGGTTGTACTCGTACCCTTAAGAATATTTACCCCAGCTTCACCCACCGCGTTGATCGCTCTTATGCCAACGATGTACTCTGTGCCGTTGACAAGCCCGCTAAGCGTTACAGATTTACTTGATCCGGGCACAGAAACATCATCATCAAAGGCAGATCCGTCAGGGGAAGCGGTCACTCGGTACGACGTTATTTGGCTTCCTCCGTCACCAGGTATGCCTCCCACAGCTAATGGAGCGGACCATTCCACCAATAGACTTTTGCTACCGGGAGTGGAGGTCTCGTTCGCAGGTGCAAACGGAGGAGCCGCCGGAATTACAAAGTTAGATAGTGCAGATGGGGCACCATCGCCCACAGCGTTAATGGCAATGACGTCAAATCGATAAATCTCACCCAGCGCCAGGACATCGCCCGTAAACGTTACCGTCAGGGTTGACCCGTCAGGAGTGGAGATAGTTGATGAAGCAGCCGCAGAGTTCTGCGGAATCGGCCGGACCAAGTACGACGTAATCGCAGATCCGCCGTCAGATCCCGGAGCCGCCCAACTGACCGTAACAGTCGTGGTGGAGACATATGTTGCTGCCGCGATCACATCTGTCGGTTGACCCGGAGCGCCAATGTTGGGAATGGTGCCGGCGGTAGATGGGGCGGTAGGTGGCGCGGTTGGCGGTGAGGTTGGTGGTGTTGAAGAGGAGTTGGTTCCAGCCCATGCGCCGTTAAACCCGCCCGCCGCGAGCGCGACGATGGACGCTACGAGGATTGCAAAAATCCATCGACTAGAGAAGAACGCTGTTCGCATTGCTGCCTTCCGGTTTCCCATAAGTTGAGTTCCGAAGTTGTTTTCTAGAATGACGACGGACACCGTGGCGCGCCCGTGTCGCAACCACGCGGCGTTGACGATGCCAAAAGGAAAAACATCATCGCCGGCTAAGTCACGGACTGCTCAAACATACACCAGTTTAAAGAAAAGCGTCAAGAAGCATTTAACCCTGAAACCACCATCAACACGTCACTTTACTAAAGTCTTTTTCCAGACAATATATTGAAGTCAACTCTGTGTCCGACTGCCTTGATTCGCCGCAACTGGCTGACCAGTTGCTTAAGACCATTAGACTTATATCTGACACAGACAGGAATTAATCCTCCTGATATCCACATGCAACCACTCCCTCGCCTGCCTCCAGGTCTCCATTAACACCGCCTCACCTCGCCTTCTTACACAAACAATTCCCATCACCATCAAGGGCTGTTATTCTTCGGGGGTCCGTTGCGCTGAGGTAACGGCATATTTATTAAGCTTTTACTGAATCGTTGCGGAAGGTATTTCATGGACCTAGGCATTGCTGGAAAAACTGCATTCGTTACCGGAGGTAGCAGAGGACTTGGGCGAGAAGCCGCCCTTGCTCTGGCGGCCGAAGGTGTAAATGTGGCCGTGTGCGCACGTGGTGCAGATGGGCTACAGAAGATTCAGAGCGAACTTGAGGCCCATGGCGTGAAAGCCACTGCATTCCAGGCTGACCTGGGTCAAGACGGCTCCACCGATGAGGCACTGGCAACCGCAGTTGACGCTCTGGGTGCTGTGGATATCCTCGTCAACAACGTTGGCGGCAGCATGGGCACTGCCGGCGTACTGGACAGTTCAGAGGAAGATTTTCAGAAAGTCTTCGATCTCAACCTCTGGGCAACGGTACGGCTCATGAAGCTCACTGCACCAGGTATGAAAGACCGGGGCTGGGGTCGAATTGTGAACATCGCGTCCATATTTGGTCGCGAGCACGGCGGCACTGCCCCGTACATGGCGGCCAAGGCCAGCGTGATTGCGGTCTCCAAGCACCTCGCACTTGAACTAGCGCCCACTGGCGTATGTGTGAATTCCATTGCTCCCGGCTCAATCAAGCATGATCAGGGCAGCTGGGAGAAGTTTGAACAGAACAACACGCCAGAAGTGGTCGCCGAGTTCATTTCACGCAACATGCCTATGGGCAAATTCGGCTGGCCTGAGCCGGTTGGCGCAACCGTTGCGTTCCTGGCCTCTCAGCAAGCCGGCCTGATTTTGGGCACTTGCATCAACGTAGATGGGGGTCAGTCACACAACCTCTATTAAGAGGGGAGACTGGGAGCGCCTATCGCAGACGCTCCTCAACCACCGTCTTTTCGACGTAATAAAGAAGTGGCCTCACAATTATGTAAGGCCACTTCTAGCTTGAAACCGATCTTCTGGCATGAGACCGACCCTCTGGCTTGAGACCGATTTAGCGGGGTTCTACGTCTGGTACTCCCAGGTCTACGTTCAGCGTCCGCTCTGCCCACCGGCCAACCCGGAGCAACCGCTCTTCCTCAAATCCCCGAGCGATAAACTGCACACCCAGCGGCAACCCTGACTTGTTTAACGCCGTTGGTATGTTTAGCTCCGGTAGCCCGGCTGTCGTCCAGGGCGCTTGAAATGCTGGATTCCCGGTAGTCTCTGGAGTTGGCGCGACTGCCGGTGTTGCAGGTGCCAACAGAGCATCAAATGCACCTCCTATGGCCTCCTCCATATCCCGCCTGAATCTTCGGCGAAGTTGCTGAGCTTGAACATACGATGATGCCGGAATCAGTTGCCCTGCCTCAATGCGCGAGCGCACATTGGGGGCATAATCAACCGCCCGATTGCCGTGAATCTCGCGATGTACCTGCGCACACTCTGTATAGTCGATAATCACCTGAGCTTCATTGATGCCAAGTACAGAATCCGGCAAATCGATGAAATCGACGATTGCACCGGCTCCCTCAAGAGCCTGACTCACCTGATGCAGATTCGCCTTAGTCTCAAGATCTGCCATATCCGCAAACGGCCCAGCAATAATTCCAATGCTCGGAGTCCACGCCGGGTCTTCATAATCCAGAGACAAAGTGGTAGATGTTGGCGGTCGATTCGCCGACCCTGGATCGCGTGGATCGTATCCGGAAAGCGCATCCAACATGATCGCCGCGTCTCGCACCTCTCTCGTCATCCACCCCAGCGTGTCCAACGTCCAGCTAACGGGAAATACTCCCCACCTGGAAACACGTCCGTACGTGGGCTTGAGTCCCACCACGCCGTTGTAGGCCGCGGGGCGATTGACCGAGCCCGCCGTCTGAGATCCAGTCGCCACAGGACACATGCGCACGGCCACTGCTACAGATGAGCCGCTGCTGGAGCCGCCCGGTGTGCGGTCTTTGTTCCACGGATTTAGGGTAACGCTGGGATCGCCTGATGCAAATTCAGTCGTCACCGTCTTACCTAGAATGATTGCGCCAGCAGTCTTCAGCGACTCAACCGCTGCGGCATCATAGTCAGGCATGAAATTGGCGTACACACGAGAGCCCATGCTGGTTCGAATGCCATCGGTGAAATAGATGTCCTTGAGACCCACGGGAATCCCGTGAAGTGGTCCTCGAACCCCGCTGCTTGCGATCTCTTTGGCGGCCGTATGAGCCGCTTCAAGCGCTCCTGGCCGATCGATCGTCTCCCATGCCCGCAACCTTGGTTCAAGTTTTTCAATCACATCTAGGCAATCTTGAACCAGATCAACCGGTGACAGCTCTCCAGAAGCTATCTGCCTGGCAGCCTGAGAAATCGTCAGCGATGATGGGCTACCCACCGGCTTTCTCCTGACTTGAACTCTCAGGATCCACGCCAAATTCTCCTAGATAGGCTCCCGGACCATCAGTGTGGTCAAATTTGAACATGCTCACGCGGGCAATCGCATCCGACGCCTTTTTGAGGGTCGTTTCGATTTCAGCCGTTCGTGCCTCCCCCCAGCGATCTACCGAGGCCTCACGCAGCTTCAGATAAGAGCGCTCTCGTGCTTCCTCAAGTGTCTTCATCTCTGACATATCTGAAACCTTGCCACCAGACGCTCCAATCAGGGGTTAAACAACATCGCCCGGGCATTTTAGCCCGGGCGATGAATGATTGCTGTGTTGCCCGTTAGGGCGAAGCTGCCTCTTAGGCTACTTCGACCGTTGCGCCAGCATCTTCAAGCTTGGTCTTGGCTTCGTCTGCCTCTTCCTTGCTGACTGCTTCCTTCACAGGCTTCGGTGCAGCCTCAACCAGGTCCTTCGCCTCTTTCAGGCCAAGTGGGGTGAGCTCACGGACTGCCTTGATGACTGCAATCTTGTTTGCGCCGAATTCCTTGAGAATTACGTCAAACTCAGACTTCTCTTCGACGACTACGGCTACTTCGGCAGGCGCTGCAGCCATGCCAACAGGGGCGGATGCGGATACGCCGAACTCTTCCTCAAGAGCCTTTACGAGCTCTGAAAGGTCGATAACGGACATCTGCTTGATCTCTGCGAGTAGTTCGTCTTTGGACATTGCCATTGTCTATTTATCCTCTTGTTCTTCCGGGAAATATTCCAGGGTTTCGTTTGGTGTTTCTATTGGAAACGTTGGTGGTATCAGTTAGTTAGATCAATTGATCCAGGGACGCTGAGGCTACTCCTCGTCTTCGCCCCCTTCGCCCTCGGGCTTTTCTTCTGCTTCGGCTGGGTCGGGCGCAGACTCTACGGCCGCAGCTTCTGGTGCGGATTCAACTTCCGCTTCCGGCGCCGGTTCTTCGGCTACAGCTTCGGCTTCCGCCTCTGGAGCTGCTTCCTCCGCGACCGCCTCTGGTGCGACCGCTTCTGGTGCGGCGGCCTCTGGCTCTGCTTCAGCAGCAGGTGCATCTTCTTCAGTTGGCGCCGGTGGCACCAACTCAGAGATCCGCTGCAGCACCGTTGCAAGTGCGCGTACAGGTCCCGCAAGCACTGTCGCCAGACCACGCACAGGTGCGTTCATCTGCCCCATCAACATCGCCAGCAAAACGTCTCGGCTCGGCAGCTTGGCCAATGCCTCAAGCTGGTCCTTCGTCAGGACATTGCCATCCATGATGGCGCCGCGAATTTCCATCTCAAGCTTCGCATCTTCAAGATGCTCAACCAGAGACTTCGCCGCTCCTGACGGATCATCAGAGGTATAAACCCAACCAACGGGCCCGTCGATCAGGTCTTTCATCCCCGGCATTCCAGCTTCGTCTGCTGCCAGACGTGAAAGCGTGTTCTTGCTGATCCGGTAGTGAGCGCCACCTTTCCGCAACGCTGAGCGGAGCGCGTTCATCTCGGTCACGGTAAGACCGCGATAGTCAGTGCTAATCAGCACACTCGCGTCATTGAATAGAGCTTTCAGCTCCTCAACTTCATCAACGCTACGAGTAGTCGGCATAGGCCTTCAACCTCTCTCTCTTTTCTTCCCAACAAAAAAAACCCGGGCCTAGACCCGGGTTCATTGACACTCACCATCAGGTGATCTGTGTCTCAAAGTTCCCAGCCTCGGCAGGCGCTCTCGCATTACGTTCCCGATGATTCGGGACCACCCGCAGTCTATGGCCGATTATTCAATTATTTGTGGTGCGCAACCCTCTCCACGTTTGGAATGGGGGCGCACCGTAGATTATACAGCCAGTGCTTCCAGTTCGGTCAGGTCCATATTGATTCCTGGCCCCATGGTTGTCACGAGAGTCGCCTTCTTGATGAACTGCCCCTTCACGTCATCCGGCTTGGCCTTCATCAGTGAAGTGATAATTGTCTTCAGGTTCTCACCCAGAGCATCCTCTTCAAAGCTGACCTTGCCAATAGCGGTGTGAATGACTGCAGTCTTATCCATCCGGATTTCCACTCGGCCTTTGCGAGCTTCATCAATCGCCTCTCCAATCGCGTCAGGCTGAACGACAGTTCCTGTGCGCGGGTTGGGCATGAGACCCTTCCTACCCAGGAATCGACCTAGTCGACCAATCTTCCCCATCTGGTCTGGAGTTGCAATCGCAACCTCGAAGTCGGTCCAGCCACCTTCTATCTGCTTGATGATCTCGTCATCAGAGACGTAGTCTGCACCTGCTTCACGGGCAGCATCGGCTACTGAACCTTCAGCAAATACCAGCACTCGAACATTTTTGCCGGTGCCGTGAGGCAGCGTCACAATTTCGCGAACCTGCTGCTCGGCGTGGCGTACGTCTGCGGAGGTGGAGATGTGAAGCTCTACCGTCTCATCAAACTTCGCGAACGCTGACTTCTTTGCCAGTGCGATTGCAGCCGACGGTGACTTGGCGCTTTCGCCCGCCGCTACACTGGCCTTTTTGAAATTCTTACCTTGCTTCTTCATAAGTAAATGGCTCCCTAGCCGCGGACCACTAAGCCCATGGAACGGGCCGTGCCTTCAACAATCTTCATAGCGCCTTCGATATCGATGGCGTTCAGGTCATCCATCTTCGTCTCTGCGATCTGTCGGACGGCATCTCGCGAGACCGCACCAACCGTCTCTGCACCCGTGGCGCCTGCGCCTTTTTCAACGCCTGCAGCTTTGCGCAACAGATCAGAGGCTGGTGGGCTCTTGGTGATAAACGTGAACGATCGATCGGCGAATACCGTGATCTCAACTGGAATAATCGCGCCGCCCTGTTGGGCTGTGCGCTCGTTATATGCCTTAACGAACTCCATGATGTTTACACCGTGCTGACCCAATGCAGGACCAACTGGCGGCGCGGGCGTTGCTGCGCCTGCGGGTATCTGGAGCTTGATTAAGCCGACTACTTTCTTAGCCACTCTGTCTCTCTAGCCTCGATCTCAAATATTCGTTTTGCAGGAGCGGTTGTGCCCCTAGCCCTTTTCAATCTGCAAGAAGTCCAGCTCAACCGGCGTTTCACGCCCGAAGAACGAGACCAGGACACGGACCTTGCCGTGGCCTTCATCAACGTTTTCAACAGTACCCATGAAGTCAGCGAATGGTCCGTCTTTGATCCGCACTGAGTCACCCGGTACAAATCCAACGCTCACTCTTGGCTGTTCTGACTGCATCTGGCTGAGAATTCGCTCAACCTCTGCATCTTCAAGTGGTACTGGCTTAGGACGGCGCTCTCGCTCATCCTCAGCCGAAATAAATCCTGTTACGCCAGGTGTATTCCGAACCACGAACCAACTCTCGTCGTCCATGTACATCTCAACAATGAGATAGCCGGCGTACATCTTTCGCTGTACAGCCTGGCGCTCGCCATCTTTGATTTCAATCACTTCTTCAGTAGGAACCACAACGTTCAAGATTTTGTCCTTAACGTCCATCGTCTCTATACGCTGATCGAGATTCTTCTTTACCCGGTCCTCGTGACCTGAGTAAGCGTGGAGGATGTACCAGCGGGCACGCGTTTCAGCGTCGCTGTCTGTTCCTGTGATGTTATTGATTGTCATGTGGTCCTATATTTCCTGAGCCTGCTAGAAGCCCGGATCAAGTTCCTGCAACAGCGGAGAACAGTCTGGCAAACGCAATATCAATTACGCCAAGGAAAATGCCGATGGCGACCGATACGACCAGGACAAGCATAGTCAGCCGTGTCGTCTCCTGTCGGGTTGGCCACGTGACTTTACGTAATTCTGAGACAACTTCAACAAAGAATCGAACACCTGATGGTGCTCGAAGTCCTCGGCCTGTGCCTTTTGTCGCCTGGTTTCGGGCCACTCTGGTTCCTATCTACCGTGCAAACTGATCCACAAATGCGGGATGAAAGATCTAGCGAGTTTCCCGGTGCGATCGATGTACTCGACAGCGCGGGCAGTACTTCTTTAGTTCAATACGGCCCGTTGTGTTGCGCCGATTCTTCGAAGACGTGTAATTGCGCTCTTTGCACTCATCGCACTGGAGCGTAACAATCTGTCTCGCATCACTACTTCGCCTGGCCATCTACCCAATCCTAACTCCCCCGACGGGGTGTCTGAGAACTTAGCGCTCTCGTCGTAACAAACTCACGGCTCGCACCCCGTTCAGGGTGCGAGCCGGTCGCTTTCATTTACTGTCCAGGACTAAAACTAGTCCAGAATTGTCGTGAATACGCCGGAACCAACTGTCCGACCGCCTTCACGAACGGCGAAACGCAGAGCCTCTTCCAGCGCCACCGGGTACATGAGCTCAATTTCCATGTCCAAGTTGTCGCCCGGCATGACCATCTCAGTGCCCTCAGGAAGCCCAATGCTTCCTGTGACGTCAGTAGTTCGAATGTAGAACTGCGGCTTGTAGCCCGGGAAGAACGGCGTGTGCCGTCCACCCTCGTTCTTAGTCAACACGTAGATCTGACCACGTGCCTTGGAGTGTGGGGTCATGGAACCAGGCTTCGCAACCACGGCACCACGAGCAACTTCTTCTCGCTCAACACCACGGAGGAGAAGTCCAACCGCGTCGCCTGCAAGACCAGATTCAAGAGTCTTGTGGAACATTTCCACACCGGTGACCGTGGTGGTCTCCGTGTGGCCAAATCCAACAATCTCAACCGTGTCGCCAATGTTTACAGTTCCGCGCTCGATTCGACCGGTGACAACCGTACCTCGACCCTTGATTGAGAACACGTCCTCAATCGGCATCAAGAATGGCTGATCCACTGGGCGATCAGGTATCGGAACGTATTCGTCGACGGCGGCCATCAACTCGTCAATCTTTTTGGACCATGGACCTTCGCCACCCTCTTCAAGGGCCTGCAGTGCGCTCACCTGGATGATTGGAATGTCATCGCCCGGGAAGTCGTACTCGGTCAGGAGTTCCCGCAACTCAAGCTCAACAAGCTCAAGCAGTTCCGGGTCATCCATCATGTCAGTCTTGTTAAGCGCCACAACCAACTTCGGCACGTTTACCTGGCGGGCCAGGAGAATGTGCTCTCGCGTCTGTGGCATAGGGCCATCCGGAGCAGACACAACAAGGATCGCACCGTCCATCTGGGCGGCACCAGTGATCATGTTCTTGATGTAGTCAGCGTGTCCGGGACAGTCAACGTGGGCATAGTGCCGTGTCTCTGTCTCATACTCCGTGTGCGAAATGGCAATGGTTACGCCACGCTCTCGCTCTTCCGGAGCGTTATCAATCTCATCAAACGCTTTGAACGTAGTTTTATCGTTATGCTTCGACAGCACCTGCGTAATCGCCGCGGTTAGCGTCGTTTTACCATGGTCAACGTGACCAATTGTCCCAACATTCAGGTGGGGCTTGCTGCGGTCGAAGACCTCCTTAGCCATTTGTTATGCTGCCTCCTGGCATTTACATCTTTTCGCCAAAACTAAAACTATGGAGCCCACAACCAGAGTTGAACTGGTGACCTCGTTCTTACCAAGAACGCGCTCTACCACTGAGCTATGCGGGCCCGTAAAATCTCTCAGTGATTCTGATCTGGTGCAGGGGGTAGGATTCGAACCTACGTAGCCGTAAGGCGCCAGATTTACAGTCTGGTGGTATTAACCACTCACCCACCCCTGCAACAAACGAATATTCTATCACGCAGGGGTACCGCTTCCACAATACGAATCATGCAGGCGCGAGTCCGGCAGCTAAATCATCCGAGCTACTGTAATCTCACGCTCCGAATATCCAGCGAGCAAACGTTCCCAAAATCATTGAGAAAATGATATCTGGAGCCTCGGGGGAGATTCGAACTCCCGACCTGCCGATTACAAGTCGGCTGCGCTAGCCACTGCGCCACCGAGGCACCCATTTTTCAATTGTACGTGCCTCACGCTCCAGATTCATTAGGAATCACGAACAAGCTGCTAACAGATTCCGGGGCATAGCGGGAGTTCTCAACAAGAACCCGTCACAAGTACCCCGAAATGTCTAAGTCTTACTCGTCGCTTTGGATCGTGTCCCCTTGAGTCACAAGGGCACCCAACTCCTCGGCGAACTCAGCCACCTCAGCGCCATCCGCTCCACCGTTAGCTGAAAGCTTGTCCTTGAACTGAGTCACGAGCCAGTCACTCTTGGTTCCTTGAGGGAATTCAAAAATCTCTTTACCCATGTGAGGCAACTCACCGGGACCAAAATGGCCTTTGCCTCTCAGATCGTAACCCTCAAGCTCCTCGGTTCCTTTGCCTTTGACTTCACCAGTCTCAACGTAATGCTTCATGACTTCCGGCATTCCGTACTTCTGCACAGGGCAGACCTTCATGCAGATCCCACAACCCTCAAAGGTTGCCATCACCGGTCGGCACCGATCGTAGATCAGCTTGTTCTTGTGGGCACCTCGCCACCAGACGCGATCTTTGACGAGTGCGCGGGCAGGGCACCTGTCTACACATACCTGACAGGTATCGCAGAACTTGTTTATGCCGTAATCAATGGGTTCATCACGCGTCACTTTTGCATCTGTAGTGATGATTAGTAGGCGGGCACGTGAACCGAAGTGGGGAGACAACAGTTGACCGTTTGCACCAAGCTGCCCCAATCCGGCGGCTACAAAAAGAGGGATGTATATCCCGCTGTTGTCATTGGGGCTGTGAACCTGTGCATGGTAGCCAAGCGACCGAATATGGGCCGCAAGGTCAAGCGCTATCGCACCGGCAACTTCGTACGTTCCAAAGTGAGCGTATTCAGCTTCCAAGCTTGGAATGCTCTGGGTTTGATCATAGTCCTGCTCAAGCGCAAGACAGATGGCGCTGGAGAACCGGGCCCACTTCTTCTTGCTCTCAAACGTATAGTGGCGGTCGTACTTCGTAAAGCCGACCTCGCCAAATCCAAGCTCCGTGGCCTTGGCCCGAATCGAGTCTGTTACATCAACGCCGGGGTCCGGTTTGGCGGTCGGAGGAATATCAGCGCTGACGGCCGCCGCGTCAATCAGCGGCTTGTTGGCTACATCATGGCCCTTCCGGTATTCCAAAACTTCAGGTGTGTAGACCGTCCAGGCCCACTCCCTATCCGCAGCCTTCTCAATATTCTGGGTCTCAATCGGATACTCACGACTGTAAAAAGACACATCCCGTTCACGAGTAGGTGCCCCCGGAACAGTGATCAAATCCTCTGCTACCGGTATCTCCACGTCTGGCTCACCCGGTAATCGCCCGGGTCGGCTCACGATGTGACTGATTGATTTCGCCAACTAACACTCCAATCCACAAATTTTCGAAAACTATACAGCGTTTAGTACTGTGCAAGCTACTACGCCCCCTGGCAAAAGGGACCAGATCACGGAAATCGTCAGAAACTGGAGGATTAGCAAGAAATTCCAGCATTGGGACATTCGCGGCGGCCCTTCGCAGTTAGCGGCCTATAGACGCACAACCATCTGGACCTGCGTGCTTGGCTTGACCAGCGCTTCGAAGGCCGACTGAATATCCTCCAGCGGTATATAGCTCTCTTCCAACACCAGTTGATCCATTGAAAGTTTCCCACTAGCCATCATATTCAGAGCCACATGCCAATCTGACGGTGTGGAGCCCCAACTTGCTTTAAACTCCGTCTCACGCGCCATCCAGTCCACCGCCAGCACCGGCATAGGCTCCCACGGTACGGCCACCAGCACCACCTCGCCCGCCCGCCGCACTATGTTGAACGCCTGATCCAACGTGCCTTTGATTCCTGCGCAGTCGAACACCACGTCAGGTCCCAGGCCGCCAGTCATCGCAACCATCTCACGCTCAATATCCTGCTCCGTCGGGTCGAAAATAGCGTCGACACCCAGACTTGCGGCAGCGGCTTTCCGACCCGGTGTTAGCTCAGAAATCATCACCTTTGACGCACCGGCGGCCTGAGCCACCTGCGCAACCAGCAGGCCAATTGGCCCTGCGCCGATTACTCCAACGGAATCGCCCACGCGCACGCGTGATTTACGTACGGCATGTACCGCCACGGCACTCGGTTCGCACATTGCTGCGGCCTCATCTGGCACACCATCAGGCACAGCGACGGGCTGCCACTCATCCATCGCGATGTACTCGGCAAACCCTCGAACACTGCCTTCAGGGAAGCCCATCGTGCGGTAGTTGAACCGCGGATCCTTCCGCACAGGTGGTTCGGAACCGGCTGGAGGCTCGCCGCCACCACCAATTACTCGATCACCAACCTTCCAGCGGGTGATCTCAGAACCAACCTCAACAATCACCCCGCAGTACTCGTGCCCAAGGACCGTACCGGTAGGTGGCATGTCATACAGATAGGCATGCACATCAGTTCCACAAATTGCGCACATTTTGACCTTGATCAGAACCTGGCCTGACCCCGGCGAAGGCGTAGGTAGTTCTTCAATCGAAAACTTCTGCCCACCCTTATAAACCGCTGCTCTCATTACCAACTCCTCTTGTCAGATTCGCCTGCCATGGCTTCCGAAATCGCATCCGACAGCATATCGCAATGCAGTGCCCCCGCTGACTTCTCACGCGCGTGCGCTTCTTTGTCCGGCTGTCGCCCCAGCATCAGTGTCGTGAGCCCAAGCCGTGCCGATTCTCTGGCCCGTCTCTCACCTTGCTGCACCGGTCTCAACTCGCCACCCAGACCAATCTCAGCCGCGGCTGCCACTCCCTCATTCAACGGCGTATCCCGCAAACTGGAGACAATCGCCAGGGCTATCGGCAGGTCGATCGCCGTCTCGCTCACCCTTAGACCACCAGGTATGTTCACTATCACGTCTTGATCCGACACCGGCACTCGCAACCGTCGCGCCAGCACAGCAATGATCAGATGTAGACGAGACGTCTCGATACCTGTTGCCACCCGACGAGGCGTTGGAAGATTGCTCGGGCTTGTCAGCGCCTGCACTTCCACCGTTATAGATCGCGTTCCTTCAACAAGAGATGCAATCGCCGATCCGGGAGCGCTAGAGCGCCGGTGCGCAAGAAATGCCTTTGACGGATCACCGACGCCTTTGAGGCCATCGCTTCTCATCTCAAACACGCCAAGTTCGTTTGTCGCCCCGTAGCGATTCTTCGAGCCTTGCAGCAATCGCAGGCCGCTTGTGGACTCCCCGCCCAGATGCATCACCACGTCAACCGCGTGTTCAAGAAGCTTTGGTCCGGCTATGCCACCGTCCTTGGTCACATGACCGGTAACGATGACTGGCACCGAGTTCTTCTTTGCGAACTCAGTTAGATAACCGGCGCACGCCTGGATCTGAGATGGCGTCCCGGCTAACGAGTCGCTTGCTGCCGATGTCACTGTCTGGATGGAGTCGACCACCATCAGGCTCGGCTTCACGCGCTCGGCCTCTGCAAGCACGTCTTCAAGCTTGTTTGTGGACTGTAAATACAAGTCCCCAGAGCCAACGCCAAGCCGCTCCGCCCGCATCTTTACCTGCGCGCCGGACTCCTCACCAGTGGAGTAGAGAACGCTTGCCCCTTGATCCGCAACACTCGCACTCGCCTGAAGAATCAACGTGGATTTACCAATACCCGGGTCGCCTGCCAGTAGCGTCACAGACCCCGGAACTGCTCCACCGCCAAATACTCGATCCAACTCAGGGTCACCAAACGGGATACGCGCTGATGCCTCTGATGAGATTTCTGAGATCAGTACCGCCGGGCTACCAGAAGCGTTGCCAATACCAGAGCTGCTGACTACGCGACTGTTGGATCCTGTCGACAGCGTCTTCGTGACTTCCTTGAGCGTGTTCCAAGCATCGCAACGTCTGCACTGCCCTTCCCACCGCGGCGCGGTGGACCCGCACTCAGAACACTCGTAAACAGTTTTAGTGCGTGTACGCGCCAATCCCGGCTCCAGAATCCCTCAACCACATCACACTCGCGGCACGATTGTACCCGGCAACGGCCAGAAGTCCTCCTCTGCTATGGCAGTCTCGCGAATATTCAATCAACCTGTGCCTCACCTATCCCAGCACTGTCACCCTGAGCCCCGCGTGAGGGACTCTGCCGGATCCAAGCTACGGGAATGGCAAATCAGCCTACGAACCAGCATCCGCCGATAGTTCATTGGTTGATCCACAAAAGCGAACCTCACAACCGGCAAAGACCCTCACGTCGGGCGCGGAGCCGCCCTCCTCAGGGTGACTATTGTGATGTGCACGAGGCATGTTCAAATGATTCAAGGTACGCCACCGCCCCAGCGCCCTGAGCTCAGTGCCCGTACGGCAGGTACCTCGTGCGGCAGGCACCCCATAGGACTAACATTGCGCCCATGGCGAGACTGGGCACCACCGATCCTGGCGAGGGAACGCCCCCCCAAACCAGCGACGATACGCGCTCGATACCAGGCAATGCGGATCAGGAAGTAGCCAAACAACACGGCGTATCCAAGCGCACCACCGCAGCCGTCAGCCGTACGCTTGAATCGCTGAAGTATCGTGGCTTCCGGTACATGTGGCTCGGCTCCCTACTGGGCATGGGCGGCTTTGGAATGCAAAGCATCGCCAGGACCGTCCTCGTCGACGATCTCACAGGAAGCGCGTTCATCACCAGTCTCGTCGCGATGGGGTTCGCGCCCACGATGCTCGTCATGTCGCTGTTCGGCGGAGTTGCTGGCGATCGTATGGACCGTCGGCTCGTTATTCAAGTCTCCCAAGGCGCTGCAGCAGCGCTCGCGCTTGTAGTTGCGATACTCATTTTCACAGGCGCAGTCCACTGGGTACACCTGCTTATCGCTTCAATGCTGCAGGGTGTGACATTTGCGTTCCAGATGCCGGCCAGGCAAGCGCTTGTGCCTCACCTGGTTGGCAAAAAGAACGTTACCAACGCTCTAGCATTGAACTCTGCCGGAATGGGAATAATGACCATAGTCGGTCCCGCCATAGCTATGATTCTCTACGGCAAGCTCGGACCTGAAGCGGTCTATTTCACGGTTGCCGGTATGTCCGTCTTCGCCGTACTTTTCACCAGTCTGGTTCCAAGTTTCAAGCCAGAGTCAAATGGCAAGAAGACAAACGTCTTTACAGATATCGCAGAGGGTATTAAGTACACCTATAAGAACCGCCTCGTGTTCATGCTAATCATCTCAAGTGTTATATCCGCGCTATTTGCGATGCCGTTCCGGATGCAGTTACCAGTTTTTGCACGGCGTCTCTATGATATTGATGCCTCAGAGATCGGCTGGATGATGGCTGCTATGGGCGTTGGCGGGCTGTTGGCGGCGGGAATTGCGGCCAACCTGCGCCCCGGAAACCGCCGCGGGATCATCCTTGTGGTTATCGGCATCGGCGGATCAGGCGTAGGAATGATTCTGCTTGCCTTTTCTCATTTTTATCTCGTTGGATTGGCCGTCATGGTGGCGGTTGGACTCGTGGGCTCAATTCGCATGACTCTGGGCCAATCGCTATCAATTGAGGCAACCGACGATGCATTTCGAGCCCGAGTGATGAGCCTGAACATGATGAGCTTTGGCCTAATGCCGCTGGGGGCACTTCCAATGGGCTACTCCGTCGATAAACTCGGTGCCGAGACCACCCTCGTTATTCTGGGAGTCACGCTACTCATTGCCACCACGCTGCTCATGGTCACCTCCTCCACCCTCCGCAACCACTCCTGAGTTAATCACCAAACTCATGCGCAATCAACGTAGGTTGGGGGTGCCTCGTCAACGGTGAACGCGAGGAAAGGTTCCCTGAGGAAACTCGAAGGGCACTTTCCCGACATCTCACAGCCCCACGGCATCATGTGTGAGCATCCGAAGAGCGGAACACAGACCCGACGCTACCGCGAGTCGCCCCAGGCTCAGTGCCCGTGCGGCAGGCACCCATATCTGGGCTCCCCAATAATTACGTATTTGCCGAGATGCGTTAGCTACTGGTAGCCGTCGTCTCCGGCTCGCCTTCACTCTTGGACTCTGGCAATGCATCGTGCTTTGGCACGTTGACCGCAAAATCTTCCTTCTCAGCATCAAGATCAAGCTCTACAACGTCACCAGCCTTGAAAGAACCGGCCAGCAACTCGTCAGAGAGGCGATCCTCGATCTTCTCCTGGATAACACGACGCAACGGCCGCGCTCCAAAATACGGATCGTAGCCCGTCTCTGCCAGATGATCTCTAGCCGCATCAGTGATCTCAAGAACCAGTCCCTTTTCAAGGACGCGCTCCCTCACCTCATTGAGCATCATGTCCACAATCTCAAGAATGTGATCCTTAGACAGCGCGTGGAAGACTACGACGCCGTCCAGCCTGTTCAGGAACTCAGGACGGAAACTCTTCTTGACCTCATCCATCACCTGGCCATTCATACGTGTGTACGACTTCTCAGATGTGACGTCTGAGTCTTCTGCCCGACCAAACCCAATGGCGCTGCCGCGTCGAATCAGGTCTGAGCCAAGGTTGCTCGTCATGACCAGAATCGTGTTGCGGAAGTCGACCTTGCGGCCTTTGGAGTCTGTCAGGTGACCGTCATCAAAGATCTGCAGCAAGATGTTGAACACATCCGGATGCGCCTTCTCAATTTCATCTAGCAGGATTGCTGAGTACGGCTTCCGTCGGGCAGCCTCAGTGAGCTGACCGCCTTCATCGAATCCGATGTAGCCAGGAGGTGCACCAACCAGTCTGGCGACTGTGTGGCGTTCCATGAACTCAGACATGTCCAGTCGGATCATTGAGTCTTCACTGCCGAACATGAACTCAGAGAGCTTCTTCACAACGTGAGTTTTACCAACACCTGTCGGGCCAAGGAACATGAACACGCCAATGGGGCGTTTCGGATCCTTCATGCCAGACCGTGCTCGCCGGACTGCCTTTGCAACCAGCTTAATCGCATCATCCTGGCCGGCTACCTGCTCATGGAGGACGTCCTCCATATTCACCAGGCGTTCCGTCTCTTCCGCACCCAATCGGGTGACCGGGATGCGCGTCCACATGCTCACGACTTCAGCAATATCTTCTGCCGTGACACACTGCTCCATACCTTCTTGCTTTTCGTCCCACTCCTTCTGGAGTTGTTCGACGCTGGTAGAGCTCTTCATCTCTTTGTCACGAAGCTCAGCTGCCAGCTCATACTTCTGAGCTGAGATCGCGTCGTTCTTTTCCTGCCGGATGACCTCCAGAGCCTGCGTGGCCTCTTTCAGATCCTTTGGCACGGAACTGTTACGAATACGAACTCTGGAGCCTGCTTCATCGATAAGGTCAATCGCCTTGTCGGGCAGGAACCGGTCAGCAATGTATTTGTCAGCGAGGGTCGCAGCCGCTGACAGTGCTTCATCCGTAATCTTAACACCGTGGTGCTCTTCAAACTTGACGCGGATACCTTCAAGGATCTGCACTGTCTGATCGACTGCTGGCGGATCAACAACCACCGGTTGGAAACGTCGTTCCAATGCGGGATCCCGCTCCACGTACTTCCGGTAGTCGTCCAGCGTGGTCGCTCCAACAACCTGGAGTTCACCACGGGCCAGAGACGGCTTCAAAATGTTGGCGGCATCAACGGCACCTTCAGCAGCACCAGCCCCAACCATCGTGTGGATCTCATCGATAAATAAGATGCAGTTACCTGCCGCCCTGAGTTCATTGATCACCTTCTTAAGGCGCTCTTCAAACTCACCGCGGTACTTGGTTCCCGCCACCAGAGACGCCATATCCAGCGTCACAACGCGCTTGTTCAGCAGCGTAGATGGCACATCGCTTGTTGCAACGATCTGGGCCAACTTCTCAACGATCGCTGTCTTACCAACGCCCGGTTCACCGATAAGAACGGGATTGTTCTTGGTTCGCCGACTGAGAATCTGCACAACGCGTTCAAGCTCTGGTTCTCTGCCCACCACCGGGTCCAGATTGCCCTGGCGCGCCAGCTGTGTGAGATCAACACCAAGCTCATCCAGAGTTGGCGTCCGGGTGGTCTGACGCGGATTCGCAGCAGACTGGCCCTTCGACGCACTCTGGCTCAAGACCCTCGCTGTCTCAGCCCTGATCTTGTCCAGCGTTACGCCGTCGCTTTCCAACACACCGGCGGCAACACCCTCGCCCTCACGCATGATGCCAATGAGGAGGTGCTCCGTGCCGATGTAGTGGTGGCTAAGCCGACGAGCTTCGTCGACCGCCAGTTCAATAACTTTCTTTGCTCGAGGTGTGAGTGCAGTATCTTCCGGTGATGGCCGCTCGCCCCGGCCGATGATGAACTCAACGGCCGAGCGAACTTTTGGAAGCTCCACATTCAGATTCGAAAGGACTTTGGCCCCTACACCCTCAGTCTCACGTACGAGGCCGAGCAGGATGTGTTCGGTGCCTATGTAGTTGTGGTTGAAGCGTTGTGCCTCTTCCTGCGCGAGCGAAAGAACCCTGCGGGCTCTTTCCGAGAACTTTTCGAATCTACTTGCCATGAAGTATTCTCATTTCTACTGCTGCGCCGGTATCAACACGTTCAACTGATACCACGCCTACTCCTCGCCGTTGTCACCGTTGAACAGATTTGCGAATTCTTGCACGTCCACCGGGCCACCACCTACCTCTTCAGGTCGGTATGACTCTTCTGGGACCTGCTTGATGCTAAGACCCAACCGGCGCCTTTCAGCTTCAATTCGCAGAATACGAACTTGAATCGATTCACCTTCTGATACGACATCTCTTGGATGTTCGATTGTCTCTTCACTGAGTTCAGAGATGTGAATAAGTCCTTCGATTCCACCTTCAAGCCGGGCAAATGCCCCAAAGTTGGCCAGCTTCGTGACTGTAGCGTCCAAAACCTGACCTACCGCGAAGTTCTCGTGCACCGTCTCCCATGGCTCTGGCTGCAAGCGTCGCAAGCTCAGCGCGATCTTCAAAGAATCGCGATCCACACGGAGGACGAATACCTGAATCTCCTGTCCGACTTTGACGATATCTTCTGGGCTCTTCACAGGCTCCCATGAGAGCTCTGAGATGTGAATGAGTCCATCAGCCCCACCAAGGTCCACGAATGCACCGAATGATGAGATGCCGGTTACGCGGCCCTTGCGGGTCTCGCCTTCGGTCAATTCCTTGACCAGTCGAGCCTTCTGAGTCGCTTTCCAGGCCTGCAGTGCTGCACGCTCGGAGAAGATTGCACGGTTGCGCAGTCGGTTGAGCTCAATAACCTTAAACTCAATCTCCATACCAACGAAGCCCTCTTTGGGCTCCTCACCGCCGGGTACGTAGAGTTCCCTGGCCGGGCCAACAAGCTGTGACAACGGAACGAATCCCTGCACGCCTTCAGCTTCAACAACCGCGCCACCGCGGTTGGAGCCAATAATGTGGCCCTTGACCGTCTCTTCAATCTCCATTGACTTTTCAAGAATCCGCCAGCCCTGTTCGCCACGGGCTCGGTCAATGGAGAGAACGGGAGCGCCGTACTCGTTTTCCGGGTTGATGACGTAGGCAATAACCTCGTCGCCAACTTCAAGACCCTCAAGAGTCTCCTCGTCCATGCTGCGTGCTTCACGCATTGGAACGATGCCCTCGGCCTTGTAGCCAATGTTTACGACAAGAGCGTCTGACGTCTTGCTGAGAACCTTACCGTCGATGATCTCTCCGCGACGAAGGTTCTTGGCTGGAGTAAATAGATCAATCAGAGCGTCCAAATCGAGCTCAACATCGTCCTCAACCACTTCGACTACCTCTTCAGTAGCCTCCGTGGCCTCAACGACCTGTTCGACTTCCGTCTCTGAACTAGTGGGTGTTGTCAAAATTTCTTCCTATACAAATGCTGTCCGATACCCGTCAATTATATTGACGCCAAACTCAGAGGTAAAGGAGTCACGGATACGGTGATTGTGCCAATCAGTATATAAAGCGCCTTCTTCTGAACTCCAGCGGACACTCCTAACCTACAAAATTCCTACAATTCCCACACGAGAGTCACCTACACTCTCCAACGCGAACAAACACCCATCAACCGAGCGCAGCGCCACCCAGAAGGCTGTTTTGAGGGTGCGAAAGTTGTATTCCATGCTTACGATAGCTGCAGATCTAAGACCCGATTCCCCGGCCCCATCGCCGCGAATGAGCGATCATCACGCTACCGAAGAGCGGTGCAAACCCCGCAGCTACAGTATCTGCACCCCATCACGAATGCGGGTTCGATTGCTAGCGAAGTTACGGTAGCGGCGGATCTAAGACCCGCTCCCCCGGCCCCTCGCCGCGAATGAGCGACCGTCACGCTACCGAAGAGCGGGTCTTAGACCCGCCGCTACCGTCATGAAGCGAACAACGCGCTTCCCTCTTCTAATTGCCCGTGCGGCAGGCACCTAGATTTTGCGGAAGCCTGGGTTTACCGCCATTGCTACGGCGACCACAAACAGAATCGCAGCGCCCAGGAACATGAACCCTGCGCCCACGCCCCAGGAATCGGCTATCACCCCAGACACTATGCCCATCACCGGCGAAAGGGCGTGGTCTATTAGTGTCACGGACACCACGCGGCCGCGCAGTCGAACCGGCGTACGCTCCAGAAGCATCGTCGTGTTGGCTGCACGGAATACCGTCTGCGACATCGCACCGATGATTAATAGCGGCGCCACAATCCATAAATATGACGTCCATCCCACGAAAAACATAGACACGCCATAGGACACCGTCACAGCCAACATAAGCGCGCCCTTGCGGGGAATCGTGGTGTGCGACGCGAGGTACAAACCAGCCCCAAGACTCCCAATCGCCGCCACCGATTGCAAAATTCCCAGCATTTCGACGTCTGCCTCAAGGACTTCGGTAATCAGCCCCGGCAGCAGTGTTCGATGAGCGATACCCACCGCGAACGGCGCCAGTCCCAGTAGCACCAGTGTCAGAATCATCCGGTCATGAGCAATGAATCGGAATCCCTCCATCAGTTGGCCTACTGCACTTCCTCTCTTTTTGGGGTCACCTGCAATATCTGGGAAAGTGATCTTCGTGGTCGTCCACAACACCAGCACATACACGGCTGCCGAGAGTACGTATGCGCTACCGACTCCCCAGAACCCAATAAAAAATGCGCCTGCTGCAAATGTTGCTTGGTACGCAGAAGAACGTGGGGATGAAATCTAACAATTCACTTCCAACAAAACGACGGTTCTCTGCTTACGTCAATCATTTCACGCCACCATCCTCAAGAAACCGTCAAGAGGATTCCGGTGGATGGCACTACTCCGCGCTAACGGAGAGACCCTCACGCACGCACTGTCACCCTGAGCCCGCGTGAGGGTCTCTGCCGGATGTGACGTCCGCACGCGGCCGGATAGCCAGCAAAGTGTCGACGTGGAGAGGGTACAGATGCCCCTGAAGGGACCTAATCTCGCCCGGGTCTCACTGTCATTCTGCGGCTCCGCGAAGAATCTCAGCATCGTCCCCACACACGCCACGTCAAGCCCGCGAGCAACGAGTGAGCACACGTGTCGTCACCTGGACGCCCGACTAGACTGAGATCCTTCGTCGAACCTCAGGATGACGCGTGTGCGGCAAGTCTCGCGGCCCAAGACATGTGAACGGCGGGCCTTTCGGACGCGGTGGATGCAGCGGTATGGACTGTGGGGCGGTCGAACCTATCCCCGCGCCGCCAACCCTTCCCGGATCACACCGACTATCTCATCAACATCAAAGACGCATCCGCCCCATGTGCCGCCGCTTGCTTCCTGCAAAGCTGCCCACAGACGAGTGTCATCGGGAATCAGCGGATGCGATGCCAGATCATCTGGGCGACCCCGTCGCTCTAATTCAGCCGTACCCCACTCTGCATCGTGCGTGGTCTCGGTATCCCCGATCAGGTCGATGGTTCCTGTGAGGTTGATTGTGTCGACGATCACCTGCACCTGATCGCCCTCTCGCACACGCCCAATCGGACCGTTTGAAAGCGCTTCAGGGCCGATGTGGCCAATGCACGCGCCTGTAGACACTCCGGAGAACCGACCATCAGTCAACAACGTCACGTGCTTGCCGTAAGAGAGATACCGCAGCGCCACTGTTACCTGGAAGAGTTCTTCCATGCCAGAACCCTGCGGCCCAGCACAGCTGACGACCATCACGTCACCAGACTTGATCTTGTCGTCATCCTGGCTCTTAATCGCCCGAATCGCGGCTGCTTCCGTGCGGAATATTCGCGCAGGCCCAACCTTCCGATACACGCCGTCATCGTCCAGAACTGTCTTATCAATCGCAGTGCTCTTGATGACCGAACCTTCCGGTGCAAGGTTCCCATATGGGAACGTCACGGTGCTGGTGAGGCCGCGTGAGCGCGCCGTGTCCGGCGTCATGATCACATTGTCAGGATCAACTCCATCCACGTTCTGCAAGTGCTCCCGTGAGAGTCGGCGACGATCACTCGTCTCCCACCACTCCAGGTTCTCGCCAAGCGTCCGACCGGTGACCGTTTTCACATCCAGGTCTAGCAGTCCCATCTCACGTAGGTGCAACATCAGTTCAGGAATACCACCCGCCGCGAAGAACCGGCTTGTTGGGTGGCCTACCGGACCATTCGGCAGCACATCCACCAACCGAGGCACCTGTTTGTTGATGCGGTTCCAGTCATCCGATGTCATTCGCCGTCGCCCCGCAGCATGTGCGATCGCAGGCATGTGCAGCAGCAAGTTCGTGGACCCACCAGCCGCGGCATGCACAATCAGCGCGTTCTCAAAAGCACCATCCGAGAGAACATCCGACACCGTGGTGCCCGCTCGCTCCATCGCAACCAGCGCCTTCGCTGATCGGCGTGCGTTATCCATCCATATTGGCGAGCCACTCGGCGCCAGCGCCGTATGCGTGAGCGCAAGACCCAGCGCCTCCGCCATCGCCTGCGACGTTCCAGCCGTACCGAAGAACTGACACCCACCACCGGGACTGGCGCAAGCTCTGCAGCCAACATCCTGGGCGTACTCCAGTGTCACCTCACCCTGCGAGAACCGAGCGCCAATCGACTGAATCTGCCCCGCATCTTCGCCATCATTTGGCAGCTGAGTTGTCCCACCGGGCATGATCACTCCGGGTGAGTCCCGCAATCCCGCCAGAGCCATCATCATTGCAGGCAAACCCTTGTCGCATGTGGCAATGCCGAGCACGCCGCGTGCCGTTGGCAACGACCTCGCCTGCCGACGCAAAACCTGCGCTGCATCATTGCGATACGCCAGGCTGTCCATCATCCCCGTCGTACCCTGGGTACGCCCGTCGCACGGATCAGTGCAGAATCCGGCAAACGGAACCGACTTCAACGCCTTCAGTTCATTTGCTGCAGCCTCAACAGCCAGGCTCAACTCGAAGTGACCGGTGTGGAAACCAAGCGCAATCGGCTTGCCGTCGTTGCCTCGAACACCACCGGCCGTGGAAAGAATCAGGAACTGCTTCCGAAGTAGCTGAGACGGCTCCCAACCCATTGCCGCATTCTGCGAAAAGCCAAATATGTTTCCACTGGGCTCTTCAATCAGCATCTCGCCAGTAAACGGCACCGATCCCTCCGGGCCATCAGCTGCTGTTGTGAACGTCATGACGTCGGCGCTTACGTCCGCGCCAATAACGTCATCCAGGGTCACATCGGTCGTATCGTGTCCGAGTGTAATAGGCCGGTGAGTAGCCATCTAAAGCAGCTCCGCAGTGGAAGGTGGAATTTCGTGCGGGTAATTAGATCAGATTCTCGGCTGTGGCGTATGCCCGATTAGACTGATCGACCTGCGCGGAAAAGATGTATCCACTCTACGACCGGCTCAGAATGGCTCGCATCGCTGACTCCAAAGCGCGTTTTCTGAGTCCCCGAAATTGTGATCCTGCGGCCGCTTCGGCCCGCGGGATCTCAGTGTGGGCACGGTTCACGGTTGATCGACCGACTCAATTGTCATGGCTGAGATCCCGGCCGCAAAGCCGCCTAGGATGACAAATTGCGGTCAGCTCGGTTCATCAAAAAATGAACAAAGATTTCACCAATCAACCTGCCGCTTCTTCCAAATGCCCGTGCGGCAGGCACCTAGAAGTAGCCTTCCATTAGGCGGTCTACCCATGCGGGGACTCGGGCATGCTCCACGTAGTCGTAATCCGGGAAGTAGGGCTTGATATCGAGGATAGGTGTGCCATCGATCGCGTCTAGGCCTTTTACGCGAACGATATCGCCCTCGACTTCAACGATCTCGACCGCACTAACGCCAATCGAGTTAGGGCGAGACCGGGCGCGCTGCGCGAATATGCCGGTCTCAGGCATATCATCCTTGCCGCGCGGTCGGCGAAGAACATCGTTCTTCCAGTCGAAGCGCGCCTCATGCATGAAGAAGACCACAAGAGCATGGGAGAACTCCGTGAGGCCCTGAAGTCCCACGCCAAGCCCCTTCTGCAGTTCGATATCCGAAACCACTTCGCCCCAGCCTTCATCAACCGCTTCTGTCTGCGGCGACTTCACTGAACCGATCTGTATGAGGTCCATCTAATTTTCCTATCTTATCCCTTCTCCCGCTTTGTCCCATCTTCCTCTGGAAGAGGGCTAAGGTGAGGGAGCTGCCATGGCTGTTGCCGCCCCGCGGCCAGTGCCCGTGCGGCAGGCACCTAAACCGACTCTAGCTGCACGATCTCTCGATGCGACAAATGCGACCGAATCGCATCCACATTCGCGAGCCAGTATTCAGAGCCATAGAAACCTGCTTCAGCCTTTTCGATGTTTGCTACATCATCGCCGTACGACCTGATCCAGATGAACTGAGTTTTCTCTTCGTTCACCCACGTACTCTCAACCTTGATGCCATGCTCAGCCATCAGGGGGATCAGCTTGCCGAAAGACGAGAGCCAGCTATCCATCATGCCCTTGTTGATCGTGTACGTCCGAAGATGCGCAATCGTCATTATTGTTCCTTAGTTACGTCGTAGCTGGTTGCGGCGCAGCCATCGCTGCACCAATTCAAATCTGGATGAATACCTTACCCGGCGAGCAGCCTATCGACGTCCCGGCTAATCGTTGCTCACACCTTCTACCTGACCCTCAGGTGTGAGCGATAGCGGTCTGCGCACGATGTGTTCCGGGCTCGACACGCCTGCTGAGAGCACGGTTCGCATCAGATCGTTCACGGTCATATCTGTTTCCATTACTTCTGCAATAGGCAACAGCAGCATGTTTCCAGAGTTTGGCGTTGGCGCCGTTGGGATGTAGACCAGCGCGATCTGTGTCTCCTCACCCAGAGTGATCACACGGGTCAGAAACCCCAGACTCCAGATCCCTTTGCGTGGATACTCAATGGTCACCACTTTGCGGAATCCCGACTGTCCGCCACCGCCCATCGCAGAGACGATCTGATGTGACACCGTGAATATCGCGCCAATAAGAGGCACTCGAACCGCTGTGGCCTCCAGCGTAGCCATCGCCCGCACACCCACAAAGTGGAGCGCCAGAGCACCAAAGATCAGTGGAACCCCAATGAGTATCGCTAACCCAAGACCAGGAATACTGCGTCCAAATACATCAAAGAATGCTGGCTCTGTGACACCCCTAAGGAAGTCGATCAGGAAATCTAGAACGATCCACGTGATGATGAACGGCGCGAGGAATCCGAGACCCACCAGAAACCGAGTTCGCATGAACTCCATTGGTACTCGCCAGTTCCCGCGGAACCCGCGTCTTCCGCCGTCTTCACCCGAATCATCAGCCATGTACGTTTACCCGTCCTTTATGCCCAACAATATCCAGTCACCTTCTTTATACATGTACGAAGCAAATAACGGGTGAGTGCAGCGCCCCAATCTGCGTCGACATCGTCCATTTCGACCCGAATTCCACGCTGGAAAGCCAGATCAAGGCCTATCACTCGTTAATAGAGCCATCGAACATGCGATTGCGTGCCGCCAAAGAAGCCTTCGTATGATCCCTCAGCGGGATCACCTCGTGGGAGATGAAGTTACCAAATCACATGTTCTGCCACTTCACCCCAATTGATACCTTTCCGCCCACCTATGAACACGGTATGGTGTGATCTGAATTTCTCCGGTCGTTTTGGAACGACTGTGAACCGTTGTTAGCCGAGATATTTGTGAGGAGCGCAAGCATATGACCCAGACACGCGCACGCGAGTCTGTGACGATCAGGAACGTAACTGCACGAGGATCTTCAGAAGATCTGAATTTACCGATTCCTGAATATGACAAAGAGCGGTTTGAGGACGTAGGTTTCCTTACCGCAATGACACTGGTCCTGTTCTGCAATTACGCGCAGACAGGCCACTTTGGCGGGCCACTCGCTTATACGCCTTACAACGTGGCCGCCCACCTGGCAGGCCCGGAGAACGGCGGCCTGCTCTACGATTATCGCAGGCCAAAGCACCCATACTCAGACAAGTTCATGCTGGCCGGCGGTCACAACGTGCCAACCTCCTACGCCCTGTGGACAATCATGGGCGAGGCTATGGCAAGTGCCCACAAGCGCACGGGTGACGACAAATACAGCGTTGACCCCAACATTGCGATGCTCTCCATCGATGGACTGGGCTTCCGCCGAGGTGCTGGCGCGCTAAAAGATATTCTTGAAGAGAACGATCTTGCGGATCACCCACTGTTCGAACAGGCAAAACTACGCGGCATCAAAGCGCTTTCCGGTCACGCAGAGACCATTGACCTGACCAACGACGTCAATGGCGGCCCTTCTGGAATTGGCATTGCCACCGCGGCTGGCAAAGCCGCGTTCTGGGATATCATGGGTGCCCCTGACTCACTCAAGATTATTGGTATTGAGGGCGAATTTGCGCTGACATCAGGTCACTCTCAGGAAATGAAGACGCAGGCCGTCGCACAGAAAGTCGGCAAACGACTCCGGCTCCTGCTCTCCTACAACAACGCCGGTATCGACGATGAGTTGATCGGTAGCGTGGTTGGACCTGAGTTCGAGGCATACCGACTGGAAGACCAGTGGGCCTCCTACGGCTGGAACGTTCTAAGCGTTGATGGCGGCAACGACTACGATGAGGTCGTCACCGTCATGAAGGCGATGGAAGACTGGGATCCCACCGACAACCGGCCAATGATGATGATTGGCAAGACGCTCAAGGGCTGGTGGCCGGGCGCCGAAGACGGTCAGATCCCCGGCGTTGGCCCTCAGATTGTTGACCACGCCTCACACGCTTACGGCTTCGGAATGAACTCGGAGTACTTCGTTGGACTCGCAGCATCATTTGAGAAGCGGTTCGGCGTTGAGTTTGAAGGCATCCGAGATGGCGTCCCTGGCAACGAACGTGAACGCCTGATCCAGGCAAAAACCAACATCGATATCGCAATGTCCGCGCTCGACAAGAATGGCCTCGGTGAGTGGCTCGCCAACCGAATGGTTGAGATTGGCGACCAGGTAGACGACAACATGCCACTGCGAATAGACCGAACTGTCGACCCGTTCTTGGACGAACGTCTGCTTGTAGAGAACCTTCCAACTGAGCCGCAGACCGTCACCGCCAAAGGTGCCAACGGCCAGACTCAGGAAGTCGGCATCAAGCTATTTGAAGAAGCCGGCAACGTTCGAGGTACGCGGCGTGCCGTCTCCGAGATCATCAAGTGGATGAACTACGTAACAGAGAACCGCTTCATTACGCTTGCGGCTGACCTGTCGGAATCCATCAACGTTGAGCACGGCTCAATCTTCGGAACATTCGACCCTGTGACCAACCCCAGCGGCACCATGATGAAGGCAGCAATCCAGGAAGCTGGCAACGCCTCCACAGCAGTTGGTCTTGTTGGCCAGTCGGCATCTCTTGACCCCAAAATGCACAACGGCGTCTGGGCGCTGAGCGGCACTTACGGTGCCTTCACACCGCTCATGTATCTACCTGCACGTGTGTGGAGCCAGCAGAACCAGGATAGCCCGTTCAAGCTGGGCGTGCTGCACATTCTTGCTGGCCACTCCGGACCGGAGACTGCAGCAGACGCCAGAACACACTTCGGCATCTACTCGCCGCAGGTGTGGAAGCTCCTTCCAAGAGGTCAGGCAATCACGCTGAGCTTCTGGGACTACAACGACGTCGCACCAGCCTACTTCGCTGCCGCAGCAATCGCTGCCCGGGAGCAGAAGGTTGGTGTGATTGTCCTTGAGACAGCGCGACCCGACTTCCCCGTAGCAGACCGCTCGAAGTTCGCCGACACCGACCCGATGGCAGCAGCCAAAGGCTTCTACACGATTCGAGACTTCGAACCTGGCAAGCCAAAGCATGGCTATGTGGTGTCCACTGGCTCCAGTTCAACTGTGAACCTGGTGAACTCCATTCCAAGGCTTGAGGCTGAGGGAATCAACGTCAAGATCATCGCGACTATCAGCGAAGAACTGTTCGACCGACAGCCACAGGCATACCGAGACTCGGTACTTCCACTAGAGGCCCGATACGACATGATGGTCGTGAGCACCGGCACCCGCCGAGTGTGGCCAATCAAGGACGCCGGCCCGCTGACGGATGAGTACTCACTGTCGTCTGACTGGGACAACCAGTGGCTGACAGGAGGTTCGGAATCCGACGTGATTGCTGAAGCACACCTGGACGAAGACTCCATCTTCAACGGCATCAAACTCTTCGCCAACGATCGAGCCTCACGGCACGACCGCCAGCGCGCAGCTGTTGAAACACTAGGCTAATCAGGCTTTCGACGCGGCAATCAGAAACACCACAGTGAATCTGGTTGCCGCGTGAGCCAAACTCTCTCCGCAAACGACGCCCGCCTCATCGCACTTGCTGCGCAGGGCTTCGATACACCGCGCCCTGCGACCGTTGGTGAGGCAGAGATTGAAGCGACGGCGCGTCAACTCGCACTCATCCAACTCGACTCCGTGAACGTCGTGGTGCGATCGCACTACATGCCGTTCTTCGCACGGCTCGGCTCGTACGATCACTCCCTGGTCGAACGCGTCGCATTCGATCAGCGCAAGATGTACGAGTACTGGGCGCATGTGGCGTCGCTGATCCCCATCGAGACCTACCCGCTGCTCCGCTGGCGCATGGAAGCATCCCCGCCTCGATGGCGTATCAAAGGACTGCTGGAAGAGGCACCCGGCTACGTTGATGCCATCCTGGACGAAGTAGGCAAGCGCGGCCCCATGATCGCCAGCGACCTCGATGACCCCGGCAGCCGCAAAGGTCCCTGGTGGGGCTACAGCGAGGGCAAAATCGCGCTAGAGTGGCATTTCCTCAAAGGCGCCATCACCACGCATTCTCGCCGCAACTTCACCCGCTACTACGATCTCGCTGAGCGAGTGATTCCGGCCGACATCCTAAGCCAGAACAGCATCTCGCCTGACGAAGCCCAGAAGCAGCTATTTCTCCTCGGAGCAAAGGCCCACGGCGTTGGAACCGCCAAAGACCTCACTGACTACTTCCGGCTCCACCACGTAACCATGCGACCCCGAATCAAAGAGCTTGTTGAGGATGGCAGAATCCTTCAGGTTGAAGTGGATGGCTGGGACGAACCGGCCTACATGCACCCTGACGCCGCAGTGCCAGATGAGGTTCATGCGACGGCTCTGCTGACCCCGTTCGACTCGCTGGTCTGGCGGCGGGAGCGAACTGAGCGCATGTTCGGCTTCCACTACCGCATCGAAATCTACGTCCCCGAACCAAAGCGCAAGTACGGCTATTACGTCATGCCGTTCATGATGGACGGAGAAATCGTCGCCCGCGTCGACCTCAAAGCTGACCGCCAGAAAGGCGTGCTCCGGGTGCAGTCCGCGTTCATCGAACCAAACAGATCAGAAACCAAAGTAGCCGCAGCCCTCGCAACTGAACTCAAGCTCATGGCGAGTTGGCTGGAACTGGATCGCGTCGTAGTCGGCCGCAAGGGCGATCTCGTGGGCGCGCTGAGAACAGAAATCAAGAATGGAAAAGGTGTATGACCGACTCAACAGTTCTCGAAACCGGATTCACAATGGACACGTCGTCCATCAAGTTTGGCCCCGGAATCACACGTGAGGTTGGATTCGAGATGGACCGGCTCGGCTGTCGGCGCGTGATGCTGGTGACCGACCCTCGTGTGGCAAAACTGGCCTCTGTTGCCGTCGCTGCAGAATCACTGCGCGACGCCGGAATTGACTTCGCAATCTATAATCAATCCAGCGTTGAGCCAACAGACAGCTCATTCAAACATGCCATCGAGTTTGCCATAAATGGAAACTTTGATGGCTACGTAGCGGTTGGCGGTGGCTCGTCCATTGACACCGCAAAAGCGGCCAATCTCTACGCCACCTACCCCGCCGACCTTCTCGAGTACGTCAACGCCCCTATCGGCAAGGGCACGCCCGTCCCCGGCGCGCTCAAGCCACTCATCGCAGTCCCCACAACCGCGGGCACCGGCAGCGAGACAACAGGGGTGGCAATCTTCGACCTGGTAGAGATGCGAGCCAAGACCGGCATCGCACACCGATCATTGCGCCCGCTAATGGGTCTGGTAGACCCGCACAACACGGAGACGCTGCCATCAATGGTCGCAGCATGCAGCGGCTTCGATGTGCTCTGCCACGGACTAGAGTCCTACACCGCCCTTCCCTTCCATGACCGGGAAGCTCCAAAGAGCCCGGCCTACCGTCCCGCCTACCAGGGTTCTAACCCCATCAGCGACGTCTGGTCGACCAGATCGATGGAAATGGTGGCCGGCAACATCCGCCGCGCCGTGACCGATCCGTCCGACGAAGAAGCTCGCGCTCAGATGCTACTGGCAGCCTCATTTGCAGGCATAGGCTTCGGCAACGCGGGCGTCCATCTCTGCCACGGCATGTCGTACCCCGTATCCGGCAATGTGCGCGACTTCGTCCCACCTGATTACCCGGCAGACGAACCCATCGTCCCCCACGGCATGTCGGTCATACTCAATGCCCCGGCCGTGTTCCGTTTCACCGCACTGGCTAACCCGGAACGCCACCTGCACGCGGCGAAACTGTTGGGAGTCGACACTCGGGGCGCAGGTCCAGAGGACGCCGGAGACATCCTGGCCGACTGGATCATAGATCTGCTCAAAGACCTCAAAATACCCAACGGCCTCTCAGCAGTAGGCTACTCAGAAAGCGACATAGACGCCCTCGTCCAGGGCACCCTCCCCCAGCACCGCGTCACCAAGATCTCACCAAGACCCGTAGATGCAGACAGTCTCGCGACGTTGTTCAGAGACTCGATGACTCTCTGGTAATACCGTAGCGGCAACCCCTATGGTTGCCCGGCGCACGCGACCCACATGACGTAACGCCATCACTCCCCGAAAATCTCGCCCCACGTCCCCATACTCTGATTACCACCGCCAAATGCTCCAGTAAAGAGATTCACCCTGCGTGGATCAGCGTCAAGCGCTGGCAGCGTTACGTCAGCAAACTTGTCGACGGTCGGGGAATCGATTTCAGGAAAATTCATTCGAGGCGCGTTCCTACCGTGAACCGCGACTCGGAATCGGCCCAGTCCCTCTGGCTCGACAAGCGCCCTGAGCGCGTACTGATTCGCCTGAATATCCTGCTGCGGCAACCCGGCAGCGATCAGGCGATCCAGATAGGCCCCAATGTCTGCCTCTCCCAACAGCTCAGTCTGTGAGACGTTAGCGATGGCTTCGAATCCGGACGCGGCCATAGCATCGTCAACGGCCGTGAAATCAACATGTGCAGAAATATCTTGCCGACCAACTCGTGCCAGCGGATCCGACGCAATTGTGTGCTTGAAGTGACACTGAAGCGTGCCCAAACTTCGTTGAGGAGCGTATAGAGCATCTCTCGTGTACCCGTAGTCAATTGAAACAACGTACCCGCGCTTAACCACCGCGCTCAGTTGATCCGCCCAATTTGCGAGGCCAAGACAAATCTCGCTCTCGTAACCTTCCGGAAGTTCGCTCAGAAAGGGTTCCAGGCGGGCGGATATTTCCCTTTCTGA
>Ga0209402_10000744_pt1 | contig 37901 bp, 39 predicted proteins | sample ArcticOcean_MG_C_3_FD_187437 | JGI IMG/M metagenome (GOLD analysis project Ga0209402, IMG submission 187437) | Marine microbial communities from western Arctic Ocean - ArcticOcean_MG_CB8_126 (SPAdes) (version 2) | ecosystem: Environmental > Aquatic > Marine > Oceanic | place: Arctic Ocean... | reverse complement strand
TCGTCCAGCTTGTCGATAGCGCCAGCCTCGCGAAGCTGCGAAATGAGGTTGCTGGCCATGCCACCCGGGATCTGGTGTTTGAGGACCTTGGCATCGATTACGGCGACTCTGGGCGTCTCCAAATACAACCTGTACTTGGGGAGTACCGCCTCAAGACTATCGCCAATCGCCAGAATCTTATCCAAGTCCAGCGATGGGTCTCTATCCGTGCCACCGGCAGCTACCAGCAGAGGCTCTATGGCTGGCTGAGCGGTACGTAGAGCAAGTGGAGCAAGGCATGTGTCTACAATGTCCACTCCGGCCTCCATAGCCTTCAGTACGGACATAGACGCCATGCCGCTGGTGTAGTGGCAGTGGAGTTGCAGGGGGATCTTTGTGATTTTCTTTATCTCAGTGACCAGCTTGAAGGCGTCGTACGGGGCTAGCAGGCCTCCCATATCCTTGAGGCAAATGCTGTCCGCGCCCAGTGCCTCGAACTCCTTGGCCCTTTCCATGTAGTAGTCCAGATTGTAGATTGGCCCGCCCAGTCTGCCCTCTTCCGTGATGGAGTAGCAGATGGCCATCTGCAGGTGCTTGTTGGCCTTTTTTACGGCCTTAGCCGCCTGGTACAGATTGACCTTGTCATTCAACGCATCGAACACGCGGAAGATGTCGATTCCGACCTCAGCAGATCGCTCCACAAAGGCGTCCACCACATCGTCGGCGTAGGCCCGATAGCCCACCAGCGACTGGCCTCTAAGCAGCATGGACAGGGGAGTGTTGGGCAGATGCTTTTTGAATATCCGTAACCTCTTCCAAGGGTCTTCGCCGAGGAACCGGGTTGAGACATCAAAGGTAGCGCCGCCCCAAACCTCCATGGAGTGGAAGCCGATGGCATCCATGTCAGCCAAAAGAGGTTCCATGTCTTCCATGCGAAAACGCGTCGCCATCAGGCTCTGATGACCGTCTCTAAATGTTGTATCAGATATTTTTAGGGGGTTATTCGCCAAAGGAAATTCCGTTTTCTTGAGTATGTTTTGGTTTATTCAAACTTAGCCGCGTCCCGTCCAAGTTCGCACCATGTCGGGCCTCGCGGACAGCCGCCAACTGTTCAGTCGGAACGAGCGCTTCGGCTCAAGGCTTACTGCTTCCTCATCCAGGTAGGCTTGGATCGCCGAGGAGATTACTGCCATTAGCTTGGGGCTTATCTGCGAAGATGGCATTAAAGGGGAATGCTTCCATGTTTCTTATATGGAAGCGTCTCTCGTTTGTTCTCCAGCATTTCCAGAGCTCGGATTATCTTCGGGCGCGTCTCCGATGGGTCGATGACATCATCAATCAGCCCATAACCCGCAGCAACGTAGGGGTTCATGAACTGGTCCTCGTATTCCTGAATAAGCCTGGTCCGCAAGGCTTCGGGCTGGAGTGAGGCAGCGATGTCGCCCCTATGAACAATGTTCACCGCGCCCTCCGCTCCCATCACGGCAATCTCGCCAGTGGGCCACGCAAAGTTGATATCGCCCTTCAAGCCTTTGCTGCTCATGACGATGTACGCGCCGCCATATGCCTTGCGCGTCAGAACACTGATCTTGGGAACCGTGGCCTCAGCATAGGCGTAGATGAGCTTGGCTCCGTGCCGAATTATGCCGCCGTATTCCTGGTCTGTGCCGGGCATGAATCCGGGCACATCGATAAAGGTCACCAAAGGAATGTTAAAGGCGTCACAGAACCTCACGAATCGGGCCGCCTTGGATGAGGATTCGATATCCAGAACCCCGGCCATGAACTGAGGCTGCTGAGCAACGATACCAACTGGCCTACCATCCATCCTCGCGAAGCCAACGATGACATTCTGAGCGAACGTTTCATGTACCTGCATCATATCGCCGTCGTCCACAACGCGGGTGATGACCTCCATCATGTCGTAGGGCATGTTGGCGCTATCAGGAACTACATGAACTAGCTCGTCGTTGACTCTGGCAGGGTCGTCTTGAGGCGCAATCCGAGGCGCATCCTCCATGTTGTTCTGAGGCAAGAAGGACAGTAATCGGCGTACCTGCTCGATGCACTCGATCTCGTTTTCATGTGCGAAATGGGCTACGCCGCTCTTGTTGGCATGAGCATCCGCTCCGCCCAAGGCCTCGTGAGTCACCTCTTCACCGGTCACAGACTTGATGACGTCGGGACCGGTGATGTACATCTGTCCGGTACCCTTGACCATAAATATGAAATCGGTGAGGGCAGGGGAGTACGTCGCCCCACCAGCAGCAGGCCCCAGGATCACAGAGATCTGAGGAATTACGCCGGAGGACCTGACGTTGCGAAGGAAGATGTCCCCGTAGCCAGCCAGGCTCAGGATGCCCTCCTGAATTCGAGCGCCGCCGGAGTCTATGAGGCCGATCATGGGAGCGCCGCTGTTGGCTGCCAAGTCCATGACCTTGCATATTTTCTGGGCCACGGCCTCGGACAAAGAGCCTCCAAATACAGTGAAGTCCTGGGAAAACACAAACGTAAGGCGGCCGTCTACTTTGCCATAACCAGTAACAACCGCGTCGCCTGGAAATTTCTGGTCAGCCAGCCCAAACCCGGTAGCACGGTGCTGCACGAACACGTCCAGTTCCTCGAACGTACCAGAGTCCATGAGCAGGTCAATGCGTTCGCGAGCAGTAAGCTTGTCGCGCTTGTGCTGAGCATCGATGCGCCGCTGACCACCGCCGAGCTTGCCCTGCTCTTTCCTGTCGCGGAGATTGTCTAGCTGCTCGTCTACCTTTCGGCGAACCACCATGATAGAATTTCCATCACTCTACAGTGTTAATTCTGTCCCGTATATTAATACGAAATGTACCAGATTCTAAGCCCAGTCCGCAAGGTGATAAAGGGACAAACGGCACCTATGGTCAGTAAAAACAACCAGAGGCAAACATGAATTTAAGTCAAGCCGAAAAGGGCTCCACGCGCATTGGAAATCGAGTGTTTACCTGGGGTACCAAGACCTTCGTAATGGGCATTCTTAACGTAACACCGGACTCATTTGCTGGAGACGGTGTTGGTACTGATCTGGACATCGCAATCAAAAGGGCTGTCCAGATTCAGCAAGAGGGCGCAGACCTGATAGACATCGGCGGCGAGTCCAGCAGGCCGGTGTCGGCGTACCCTGAGGCCAAAGAGATTCCTGCCCAAGAGGAGATTGAGCGGATAGTGCCAGTTATCCAGGCAGTAGCGTCTCGTGTGGACATTCCCATCAGCGTCGACACGTGGAAGTCCGAGGTGGCGCAGGCTGCGATCCAGGCAGGGGCGTCTCTGGTGAACGACATCTGGGGGTTTAAGCGGGCCCCGGAAATTGCTGCGGTCGTTGCAAGGGCTGGCGTTCCGGCTGTGCTAATGCACAACCAGGATGGCACGGCATACGAAGACCTCGTCCTCGACGTCATGGCCGAGCTAAGCAAGTGCCTGGAAATAGCCACTGGCGCTGGCATTCCGGCTGAAGACATCATCCTCGATCCCGGTATAGGCTTTGGGAAGACCGCTGAGCACAATCTCGAAATACAGCGAAGGCTCAGCGAATTCGCGGCCTTGGGCAGGCCCATCCTCATGGGAACCTCTCGCAAGTCCACAATAGGGTTGGTGCTGGACCTGCCAATAGAAAATAGAGTTGAGGGCACGGCGGCCACTGTTGCGCTGTCGGTGGCAGGCGGCGCGGACATAGTTCGTGTCCACGACGTGAAAGAGATGGTCCGTGTGGCCCGAATGAGCGACGCCGTCGTGAGAGGGTGGAGCAGAGATGGCTCTTAACGAAGTCTACCTCGGCCTTGGCTCGAACCTGGGCAACTCGGTGGGCAATATCGAGAGAGCTATTGAGATGCTAAGGCAGCGCTCCCGTTCGCTGGAAGTATCGCGACTTTACCGCACAACACCTCAGGGATTCAGAAACCAGCCAGACTTCGTGAACGCGGTCTGTCGGATTTGGACTGACCTGGACCCGTTTCAACTGCTGGAGGCGGCCCTGCAGATTGAGCAGGCGGTGGGCAGGCGCAGGACCTTCGTCAATGCCCCGCGCGCACTGGACATCGATCTCCTGATGTACGGTAACCAGGTAATGCAGGGGCTTCCGCTGACCCTTCCGCATCCAAGAATGCACATCAGGTCTTTCGTGCTCAGGCCTTTATTGGACATTGAGCCGGGCTTGGTTCACCCCGCCACGGGGAGTACTGTAGAAAAGATGTGGGAAGAGTTATCGAGGAGCGGCGACTTGATATCGCCAGTAGAGCGAGCGGCAGTAGCTAAGGAAGCTTGACCGTTAGCTGCGCAGCGCCAGAGGCAAAAGGTCAGGAATGCCGTCATGAATGTGGAATTCTTCATTACACGCTTGGCAGATTAGCCTCCCTTCGACGATCTCGTCACCATCTTCTTTTGTGGCCAGCAGGGTGAGTTCGCCCTTGCACTCCGGGCAGACCAGGATTTCCATCAACCAGAGTTTCAATTCCAATCACCTTTACCTATTCGATAAGCTATCTCTGTTTTTACGCACCAGTAATAAGCTAATCCAAAACCTTTCATCCGGCAAGGGCTAGCTCAAACAGCACCTTAAGCAGGTCGGAAACAAGTAAGACTATGATGCCCAGAATCACGAGAGAGTTATATCCGGACACGGCGTAAACCAGGCGGCCCAGCCGGTTTTCTGGCCTCTGCGTCACCTCGGCATATGCGTCCATGACGGCGGTCCTTCGGCGGCGGCCCCTGGCCAGCATAAACATCCAGGTCGATAGTGCGATCTTAACGCCTAGAACAGCGACGTAAGCTACACCCACCGCTCCCGGCGTAAGACGATTCGCAGTTAAGATCACACCCGTGACCAGCAAAACAAAAATGCAGGTGTCCACCAGTCCTTTAAACTCTACGGCCGCTCCCGCCAAAACAGACCTGACAGACTCCGTGTTGCCCTCGGCCGACCTACGCTGGGCTGGCCGCAAAACAACCAGATAAAATATACTGCCGCCTACCCAGGCAGCAGCAGAAACCAGGTGTATCCACCTTACTATCAGAAGAAATACGTCGGAGACGCCCATTCAACCTATGTGTCGGCCAGACCCCAGCCGAACCCTCTTGAGATATCCCTAGTTTAGTATTTCCCCCACCAGTTCTTCCAGCTTCTCTTCGTTCAAAATACCCGTCCACTCACGAATAACGTTCTGTTCGCTGTCCACAAACACCGTGGTTGGGAAGCCGCGTACTTTATAGTCGCGAATAATGATCCCTTCGTCAGGACCCAAGGCATAGGTGACGCCTAGCTGGTCCACAAAGGCCTGACCATCAACAGCTGAGTCCAGTCCTATCAACTGAACGCCGACGAACTCAACGTCTCCGTTATGCCGTTCAAAGGACTCCTGCAGATCGGGCATTTCAGCTACGCATGGAGGACAGGATGGAAACCAGAAATTGACAACAACTGGCTTTCCTTTCAGATCGGACAATTTAAGAATCTCTCCAGCCTCGTGATTGGCATTGCCAAATAGGACCAGTTCAACTTCAGGCGCCGGATCCACTTCAACTTCTACGCTCGCACCCGGATTGGACCCCGGCGAGTTGGAAGGCACAGCGTTTGTGCAGGCTACGAGAACGAAAGCAGTCACACCAAGCAGACCTAGCAATCGACTGTTCCTGGGAGCCGCAAAGTTCTCAATTAACCTTCTGATGGCGTACAAAGCTACATTGCCCAAGAAATTCCTTCAAGACGTTGTTATTTTTGCGAACTTTTGCGCACTCAGGATTTTAGATGCGCCAGACACATATGGGGATTTAGGAGTATTGAATATCTATTCCGATCCCTGTTCCTGCATCAGTGTCCCTGCCCTTTGGAAAAGAAGATCGGCACGGCTCTTATCAACACCCTTGGCGTCGAAGTACGACTTGAGCGCCTCCCTGGGGTCCATGGTCCTGGAGTACTCTTCCGATAGCCTGATGCGGGGTCGCTCCATTATCTCCTTGGTTATCGAGGCGACGAAGTGAGCGCTTTCCAGGGCCGCCCTGATGTCGCTGTCTCGTAGCAGCCCATCCAATTCACCGGGCACGACGATCTGCACCCGAACGATAACGCCGTCCAATTCGTGCTTAGATATCTCCCGCAGTGCCGTCGACGTAGGATCCAGATCGCCCTCTGGTACGGTGACCTTGATCGTGAGGAACTGCCTGGCGTTGTTCTTGACGAACTCCCAACTGGTCAGACGCATGCCCTGGGGCTTGGTCGGGTCAATATCGATGATATAGAAACCCTTGTCGTCGCGTTCCTCTCCGAAGTCCACCCGCTGAATGCTTCCGGAATAGACAACAGGCGGTTTCTCGCCTAGCTCTTGCCGCTTGTGTATGTGACCCAGCGCCACGTATTCAAAGGCGGGCAGCGCGACGTTGCTGTTGAGCAGAACGTGGTCCCTTCCCAGCATCATGGATTGCTCGGAGCCCACTGTGGACTGGCTAACGGTGACGTGGCCTGAAAACACAGCGGGAATATTAGGGTCGAGCCGCTCCGCCATGGTTAAGATGGCCTGGGACAGTTTCTGCTGAATCTCCTCGTTGATCTGGTCAGGCGAAAGCCCTCGGGTTTCCTCCCTGGCAAGAAAAGTGCTGCGTCGAATCCAGGGCACGCCGACGATCTGGAGAGGGCCTGCCTTGGTGTCCACCACATAGGTCTTAAGCATGTCGCCGATGTACACGTTTGGTACGTCGAGAGTCTGGAAAATTTCCAGCGCCGTGGCACGACCGATTACATGAGGTGTGTCGTGATTGCCAACCAACAGGAACACGGGAATGTCTGCCTGAGACAGCTTGGCCACCCGTTTGGCGAACTCGCGCTGGTGCGTCTGAGAGGGGTCGCGACTCTTGTAGGCGTCGCCACAGAACAGCACCAGGTCTACCGAATTTTCAATGGCGTAGTCCACCAGCTCATCATAGCTATCGAGAAAGTCACGCAGCCGCGTAGATAGCCCCGTCTCCGGGTCTACCTGACCGTAGTTTTCGACTCCGATATGCAAGTCGGCAAAATGCAGAATTTTCATTTCATGGCCGCCAATCGCCCTCTACCTTGCCAGTCCCTTGGCCAACTCCGCTGAGAGATCGGCGATGGGAACGCGGATCTGCTCCATCGTGTCTCTGTCGCGAATTGTTACGGCATTGTCGTCCAGCGAGTCAAAGTCCACAGTGACGCACAAAGGCGTACCGATCTCGTCCTGGCGACGGTAACGCCGTCCTATGCTCTGAGCGTCATCAAACTGTACGAAGCCGTTGACCGCGCTGGATTTTCGCACGGCGTCATAGACCTCTTTCGCAAGAGGCGCTAGCTTCTCGTTTCGGCTAAGGGGCAACACAGCTACCTTTATAGGCGCGAGGTCTGGGTGGAATTTTAGTACCACACGAGTCTCTTTCTTGTCCGAAGAGGTCTCGACCTCCTCCTCGGTGTATGCGTCAACCAGGAACGTCATGAAGGACCGATCTACACCAGCAGCCGGTTCGATTACGTAGGGGACTATGTGCTCGTTAGTCTCGTTGTCGAAGTAGTCCAGCGTGTGACCGCTGCCTTTGGAATGCGCCTTCAGGTCGAAGTCGGTGCGATTGGCGACGCCCTGAATCTCGCCCCAGCCCCAGGGGAACAGGTATTCAATGTCATGAGTCGCCTTGGAGTAGTGAGAAAGCTCTTTGCCCTCATGCTCTCGCACTCGTAGGCGATACTTGCTAAGGCCCAAATTCGTGTACCAGGCCAGGCAATCATCAATCCAGCGCTTGTGCCACTCCTCGTCCTCACCCGGCTTGACGAAGAACTCTATCTCCATTATCTCGAACTCACGTGTGCGGAAAATAAAGTTTCCTGTGGTGATCTCGTTTCGAAACGCCTTGCCAATCTGGGCTATTCCGAAAGGCAGCTTTTTTCGACTGGAATTCAGAACGTTCTCGAAGTTAACGAAGATGCCTTGAGCAGTCTCTGGACGCAGCCACGCTACTGAGGAGTCGTCTTCCAGAGGTCCGATAAACGTCTTGAACATGAGGTTGAAGTTGCGAGGTTCCGTTAGCTCGCCGCCGCACTCGGGGCACTCCTGTTTCTCCAGGTGATCTTCCCGCCAACGCCGGTTGCAGGACTTGCAGTCGACAAGAGGATCAGAGAAGTTCTGTAAGTGGCCGCTGGCTTTCCACACGTCGGGATGCATGAGTATGGAGGCGTCCAGGCCTACCATATCGTTGCGCTCCCACACGAAGGTGCGCCACCAGGAGTCCTTAAGGTTGCGCTTCAACTCGACACCCAAGGGACCATAATCCCAGGTGCTGGAAAGCCCTCCGTAAATCTCGCTGCTTTGAAATATGAATCCCCTGCGCTTTGCCAGGGATGATATCTTTTCCAGGTCTACCGATTGTGCGCCGCTATCTGACACTATGTCCTCAACTTCGTAATGTTTTCGCAAAAACAAATTATAGCAAGCGAGACCCACGTTATGTGCTCCATCCTGAAGAGATTGGTGAGATCTGCGAATAACAAAGCCGCCGCGATAAACGCGGCGGCTTCACCAGGAGGAATTCAGGTCTGGGTTAACTAAACTTTAGGTCTCGAAAGTGGAGGCATGGTCTCTCCACCAGTGAGGGGCTCATCAGCCTCCGATTTAATCTGGGTGCTGGTCTTAATCAGACCGTAGGCATCCTGCACGAAAGCAATGCGCGCGTGGACAGGCAGACGAATGAACTCCGGGGCCAACCTTCCCTGGAAGCGGCTCTTTTCAAGCATAAAATCTGCGTCAATCTCTTCAATAAAGACGTCAGCAAAGTCCTGCGTAAGAACTGCCTTTTCTGAATGCTTCGAATCGTCCCAAAACGGATCGGGATATCGATTCTCAGCCTCACCGGTACTCATCAGGTCATACCAGACCTGAACAAGTTTCCACACTTCGAAGACGTTCTCTGCTTCTACCCAGGCTCGGGCCTTGGTCACCGAATCGTCGCCGCCTGACCATTCCCATGCGCTGGACATGCAAGACAGGTAGAGCGTGTGAGCTGTCACGTTATAATAAGGCATGCTGAGACTCCTGCCACCACTCTGTGCTTCGAACTACGGCTCTATAACTCTGCGCACCCTTCTAACAGTTAGCACCCGTTGCCCAGGACAGTGATCGGGGTCCGGTTGATATCGACGCGCCGGTTCAGGCTGCGGTCGCGGCGTCGTGATCGGGTCGGTTCTCGTCGGCGTCGTGGGATTGTTTGTCGCCGAGTGTCTGGTTTGTGTTTCGTAAATCATCGTCGCCTCCAAGCACTAGCTCACCACCGTTTCTTATCTGTTCCAATATCGCCGAATATTCGCTTTTTCCAGGTTCGTTATCGATGACTTCCCCGTAAGCGCTGACGACAGATTGCACATCTGACTCCGCACAAAGGGCAAGTATCCCCGTATATACTTTACATAGAAGGTTCATGCCGACGCGCTCGCTACCAACCACAACAGAAGACTTGGTTATCTCACGGATGATCCAGAGGTCTGAAAGGCTTAAGTGCGCAACGGCAGTGTTCCCCAGCTCCGCAGTTTCGAGAACGGCCCCGCCGATCTTGAGGAGAAGATTGGGGAAGGGCATTGCCTGACCGGGGAGCGCATCCGGCGTGCCCTGCATGAACATAGAGATGGAATCTGAGAGATAGAGGCTCTCCAGCTGCGTGAGCTCTGTTGCAAATGTATCCGGCATTTCTAGTTTCCCCCTACTCGAACCTTATGTCCTAAGCGCGTTGCACTGGCTAAGGACCCTCCACAATTTAGGCCTTGCCACCTTAGTAATTCTTAAGGCAATTCCTAATCCCGCCGCTCATATCAAGAGAGAACGCTGGCCAAATCCAGACTTCCTCTTACAATCTCGTAACCTGAAACTAGTGCAGGGACATAATCCAATAGGCCCTGCATCATTTCGGTGTACTTAAATTTTTATATGACCATCGGTCTTGTATTACAAACATGTAATTAAGCCGAAAGTACCAGTTTCACCTTCAATTGCTATTGCAACCAACCTGAGTAGAGAGAAAGTTTGGCAGGTGGTTAGCCCTTTGATTAGCCGACGACGCGGTTGAGTGGGACCTGTTTGCGTTATGTGTGCAATCCAGCAAGCAAACCCTGACGTATAAATTTGATGTTTGAATGAACGACGCCCTCGTAACAATCATGTAATACTCACTGCTTACAATTGAGTAAGACAGTAGTTGAGAATCCACTCCGAGAGACATCAATATGAATCAGACAGTAGCAACCACAATCATAGGAAACGTTACAGCCTTGCGGGGCAAGGACTGCCCACGATGCACAGCGCGGCTTTTCGAGAACTACGACGAGATGTTGTGCGTGCACTGCGGCTGCGTCGATTACAACGTACCCTCTCCCAGAAACTCATCGGGCACCAAGAATGCTCTGAACGCGGCCACTTTGTGGATCGTGCGATACGTGGGAGACAGCCCGCTGACGAAAAACGATCTGTTGCAGGTGCGAACGGAACGCAGCGGCTACTGCATCGCATACAAAGTTACATGCCCGTACTGCAATTCGACTATGAGCCAGTCGTCTCGACGCTCAAGCAAGCGTATTGAAAAGCGCGAGGAGCGTCACCGCTGCGACCACGGCCACATCATCACCCTAAGATGGGACGTAGAGGGCGACCTCGGCTGGAGGTAGTTTTGTGTTTTTATATATCAAGCTAAGGGATGCTACTTAGCGAGCCTTCGTGTGACGAGCAGAGGGATTTTTGTATAACAGGCTCGGGGACACCGCTTAGCTGATCTATGCGCGACGAGCAAAGGGATGCTGCCTAGCTAAAATAATTGGGACTAGGGCTGCACATTCAGAACAACCAACAGCAGGCTTCCCGAATCAACCGCTTGTTGCTTCGGGTTCATCCTTATCTGGCTGCGGACGTCTCACGGCAGAAATAGCCGAAGACAAGAGCACGAAGGCGCCAGCCAGCACAAAGGCCCTACTCAATCCCGTCACGAAAGCGATCCTCACGCCATCTCCACCAACTGCTGTCACCGCAGAGAGGTTTGGCTCGAATCCCATGGCACCCATCGTGATAGTCACAATGGTCGTGGCTAGGGCGACACCGCTCAGGTTCGCCGACGTGCGAGTCGTATTCAAAAAAGCTGACGCAATGCCGTAGTTCGCCTTTGATACCGATCTCATTATCGAGCTGGTATTAGGCGAAGAGAACATCCCCATTCCAATGCCCTGCAAAGTCATCCCCAGCAGAACGTGCGCTGGCGACGCGTCGATGGTCATTCGCGAAAACACTACGAATGCACAGGTCGATATCCCCATGCCAATCACTGACAGCCAGCGAGTGCCAAGCTTGTCCGACAGCTGTCCGCTGATTGGTCCCATCACCGCCATTCCTATAGCACTGGGCACCATGAATAGGCCAGCCTTGCTTGGCGAGTACTGCAGGCCTTGAACCAAGAAGAAGGGCATCAAAAAGAAGACGGAGGAGCTGCCCAGGAACGAGCTGAACCTGGCCGCCACTCCCAACGAGAAAGCACTCTTCGTGAAGAAACCCAAGTCCAGCATGGGGTCTGGCGCATGCTTCTCCCACCACAGAAACCCAATCACCAGTGCCACGGCCAGAACGAATCCTCCTATGATTAAGGGAGAATCCCAGCCAAATCGGTGCGCATTAGTTAGCGAAAGCAAGAAAGAAACCAGAGCCCCAGACGACATGCCCGCTCCGCCCCAGTCGAAATTCAAGGACTTTTTCTCGGATGCTGTAGATGTATTCTTTCTCAACACTAGGGAGGCAGAAACAAGTGCTAATAAACCCATTGGCACGACGGCGAAGAAAACTGCGCGCCATCCAAGAGCACTTACCAACACTCCGCCCACTACCGGCCCCATTATCACGCCAGTGCCAATAATGGTCATGTAGAGGCCAAGGGCTTTGCCGCGCTCCTTGTCTGGGAATATCTCGGCGACCATAGCCATGCCGTTAGCGCCAATGCCAGCTGACGCCACTCCCTGAAGAATCTTGGCACCCATTAGCATAGGGAACGATGTCGAGAGGCCACCGATTACAGCCGCAGTAGCGAACATCGCCAATCCGCCCATAAACACATACTTCCGGCCGACGATGTCCGACAGACGGCCAGCGGGCATGAACAAGGCGCTGGTGGCAAGGATGTAACTCAGCGTTACCCACTGAACGCTCGGTATGTCCAGCAGAAAGTGGTCGGCAATGGCTGGCAGCGCGATATTGGTGCCGGACTGGTCCATAACGCTGGTGAACATGCCTACCGCAACGGCGCAGTAAACCCACCATTTGTAGTTGGGGCTGTTGGCGATTTTGGATATGGGTTCGAGGCTGAGAAGCGTCATTCGCGGGTAATAGGGCATGTGGTTTGTGTGAGGTGCATCCCTAACAACGTACACCCCGGGCGAGCTACGCACAACGTACAGGTGGGGCGCAATTGGCTCAGACCCAGGAAAGATACTCGGTTCTGGCTCACCTCATCAGTCGCATTTTACTTCTGATGATTTACCAGTTCCGGCTATGTGAATGACCGAGCTTGTCTTCTGAGCTTCCCCACCTCTCCGGTCTTGTTGGATGGCCTTTATGTCACAGGGCGTTTAGAGCTAGGCTAAATACATTAAATATAAAATACTTGAGTGTAGTGTGTTCGATGTCTGTTGTGAAGCGGCAGGGATGAGGCAGGGTAGTCCAGATGTCGGCTAAAGACCAATGTCAAAGCGGCGTTGGGATGGCTAAAGGATACAAGAATATTGTCTGACTGGAGATCGCCGATGAGGGGCCTGGACCGCGTCTTTGACACCCTGAAGACATCGCCCCAGATGCTGCGAAGAGCTGAACACGGTGTTACCGGCCTGGAGACTGCAATCATTTTGATTGCGTTCGTTGTGGTCGCTTCAGTCTTCGCTTTTACTGTCCTATCAACAGGTATCTTCTCTGCTGAGCGCGGAAAAGAGACTGTATACGCAGGTCTGCAACAGGCCAGCGGCAGCATCGAAATCAAGGGCTCGGTAATCGCCAGTGGCGTAGGTGACCTCACTATGGATAATGGCGATGATATATGGGACAACCCGGGGGCGAACCTCACCATATCTGTAGAAACCACTGATAAGAAACAGGGCACAGCCAGCAGCGAAATAGACGTAGCCACGGCCTTCACTACCGGCCTCATAGGCTCAGAGGACATCTCTCCTACGCTCGACCTGTCCAGCTACGAGTCGATCTCTCTGTGCATCAAGTTTGGCGTTACGACGTCAGCAGGCCAAATCGAACTCGTAATAGTCGACTCCACGGGATGCGCCAGCGCCGCAGAGAACATAGACCTACCTGTGCTTACCGGCGATCTGTTGAAGTTTGTGACCGTAGGCATCTCATACAGCACCACCAGAACCGCCATTGCCTGCCTTGGGGCTGAGTGTGGCTACTGACCTGTCCACCGCCAGCAGTACCAAGAGAAATATCGATGAAATCGTAGCCCGAGGTCAGATGACCAGCATAGTGATCCTTGTGGCCAACTCCATCCAGGGCGAACCCATCGATCTCACGGAGCCATCTGACGCTGACAACGATGGTCTATCCGACTCCGAGGATCGCCGGCACAATGTGATCATCAGCTACAGCGACGAATCTCAACAGAAGAACGACGTGTACTGGACCAAGGTATTTGTAGGAGCCGATGACGGCGACGACCAGTTGGAGACAGAAGAGTGAGTAGAGCTAACAATTTTCCTTAAGGGTCTGGACCAGGCAACCCCTCTGGTAAAGGACATCGAGTTTACTTTGGAGATAATACCATCTGAAAGCAGTGTGCTGGTTTTGCAACACATCACGCCCCAAGAGATTAGCAACGTCATGAACCTCAAGTAGCTCTGACGTGAGACTGATGTCTTTGATCACTAATCCGGCGAAGCGATTCATCCAGAAACAGCCATTAGCATCGCAATAACTCTGATCTGCTGGCCAGATTTGTAAATCAGTTAGTGAGAAAAAATAAACACCGGTCTTGGATTTCCAAGGCCGGTGTTTTTATTTAAGCTTGTTAGTTAGACGGAGCTAGAAAGAAAACTACTTGTACTGACTCTTTCGAATCTTGCTGGGAAGCACGACCCACATGCCGAATAGTGCTACGAATGCCAGACCTGCGAATACTGCTTCCATGTGTTCTATCCTCCAAGTAATCTACAAACTATTATGGAGGCAAGATGTTTCCCAAGTTTTGCATATTTGTTAAATCTTTGTTAAATCAGTGGCAAACGTGGCTGCGATTGACACGCCCGCTATCCGCCAGATATAAATTGCAATGAACTAAGAACTGACGCAAATATACGAAAAACCTCTTCCGACCATCACTATTTACAGGAGTACGCTTAATGCCAGATAAGATTCGCTTGGGCTTTGTGGGGGCTAACGTCAATTCGCACTGGTCATCCCAGTCGCACTTTCCGGCGCTGCTGGCCAGTCCGGACGTCGAGCTCACCGCCGTCTGTACATCCAGACCAGAAAGCGCGGAAGAGGCGCGACTGGCTTTCGGGGCGAAGCTCGCCTTCCACGACTTCCGAGAAATGGCGGCGTCGCCAGAGATAGACGCGGTGGCAGTGGTCGTGCGAGTGCCATCGCACTATGAACCAACTAAGGCGGCCATCGAAGCAGGCAAGCACGTCTACACCGAGTGGCCGCTGGGCCGGACCACCGCTGAAGCCGAGGATCTGGCGTCGCTGGCCCGAGCTAAAGGCGTTCATACCGTGGTCGGACTGCAATCGCGAGTCAGCCCTGCCTTGATGTACATCAAAGAGCTCATCGAGTCCGGCTACATGGGCGAGGTGCTGTCCTGCCACGTCACCACCATGCGTGACGGCGCCCTGGAACGCCCTTCCAGCCGCACATGGCAGCGGGACGCCAGCCAAGGCGCAAACACTCTGACCATCGCCAACGGCCACGTCATTGACGCCTTGCGCTTTGTGCTGGGCGACTTCTCCCGGGTGGCTTGCATGGTCACCACGCAGGTACAGCAGTTGTACGAGACGGACACCAAGCAATTCGTAGACGTCACGTCGCCGGACAACGTTCGAGTCTCCGGCCAGCTAGTGAGGGGCGCAGCAGCCTCCGTTCATGTCGGCGCGGTCCCCTGGGCAGGCGGCGGCTTTCGAATGGAAATCTACGGGCGGGAAGGCACGCTGGTCACCACTGGCAGCATCTCGTCTCAGCGCGGTGAGATGCTGCGAGTGCAGGGCGCACAGAAGAGCTCTGAGCTAAAGGATTTAACCATACCTGAGCGTTTCAACTACGTCCCGGACGATTTTCCGCGAGGCGACCCTTTCAACGTTGGGCAGATGTATGCACTGTTCGCGGAGGCAATTCACACTGGGCAGAACAGCCTCCCTACATTCGAAACTGCTGTTGATTTGCATCGCTTTATCGACACTATCCAGTTGGCCTCGATGACAGGCCGAGAAATGAAGGTCGAATAGGCGACCGCTGCACAACAACCCAAATTTGGAAAACTCTTTTTAAAAATTAATATAGGAGAATCGAAGTGCCATTCTATGAAAGAGGCCCCGTCCGAATCCATTACGAAGAGGTCGGCTCCGGCTTCCCGCTGTTGATCATACCCGGTGGTGGTCTCAACTCCACCCTGATGTCCTTGCAGACGTCCGTGCCCTTCAACCCAATGGAGACGTATAAAGACGACTTCCGTTGCATCAGCGCCGACCTGCGAAACTCCAAGACAGGGCAATCTACCGGGCCGCTGGAGACCGGCCGACCCTGGGACGCCTACTCTGACGACCACCTGGGCCTGATGGACCACCTGGGCATTGATGAGTTCTTGGTCATTGGCTTCTGCATCGGAGGTCCGATGATCCACAACCTTCTCAGGCTGGCACAAGAGCGCGTCGTAGCGGCTGCGCTTATGCAACCCAGCGGTTTCGATCCAGAGCACCCTGACATTTTCTACCAGAACAACATTAGCGGCTGGGGACCACCCCTTTGCGAGAAGCAACCTGATATCACGATGGACATGGTCCACGACTTCCTCACCAGCATGTACACCAGCCGTGCCGAATTCGTATTCACCGTCTCACGGGATTTCGTGCGCGCTCTGCAAACGCCGCTTCTGATAGCGCCGGACAACATACCCGCGCACCCGTACGCCGCTGCGATGGAGGTTGCTGACCTTGCCCCGAACTCTGAGGTGACCATCTTTCCATGGAAGGACACTCAGCCGCACATCGACGAGGTCGTGGAGCACGCGCGCCGCTTCCTCAAATCGCACGAGCCCAAGGCAAGCTAGGATTCCAGGCAAAGGAATGATCGTTCAAGCTGAAGCAAGGAAAATGCGAGGAGCAATGTCTCAATGAGCACTACCATGACAAGCCGGGTTCACGTCGTCGCGGGTGGCTTTCCGCCGGGAGCCCTGGGCGGCCACGATATTGACTTCGCGCGCTTCAAGCTACTGGAACTGCTGGTAGAGCAGGACCTACGGGCCACGGTAGGTAACGACTTCATCGACATCGGCCGTTGGTTACCTGGCACCCAACTGTTGATCACCTACCTTGCCGGACCGTACCTCGACGACGACCAGAACCAGGTCGTGCGTCAATGGCTTGACAAAGGTGGGCACTGGCTGGCCCTGCATGGCTCAAGCGGAGGCAAGGCAGCGCGCGTTGCAGGCAGCAACAGGCGACGAATGGTCAAGTCCAGCCACCATGACACGCTGGGCGGATTCTTCCTCAGCCACCCTCCGATTCGCAAAATGCGGGTCGACGTTGTCGATACCAGTCACCCTCTGACTAAAGGTCTACCTGAGTCTTTCGAAGTGATCGACGAACCATACATGATTGAGATACAGCACCTTGGTGATACCCAGCTGTTGCTCACCTCGGAGTTAGGGCCAGATGATTCTGCTCCCGGCACAGGCTTTGTGTACGACGAGGACACTGCGCTTCTTCCGGATGGCAAGACTCGGGTCCTTGGATACACTCGTAAGGTTGGCAAGGGCGGAGTGACCTACATTGCGCTGGGCCATTGCCACTCACCCGCAAGCCAAAACCGGCCCGCAACCAGCGAGAGACCGACGGTCCTACGCAACACATGGGAATCAGACGCATACATGCAGTTGCTGCGCAATGCCTTCGAATGGGGCGTCGGATAATTTAGCCCCGGAAATGTCAGTCGATTCCGAGTCCGACATAAGAAACGTCCTTGGCGAATGGCACTTAGGTCGGACGGCATTGCAGGTCTTAGGCGGAATCGAATCTCGCTTTATTCTCAACCATCCAGCTTTCCATGTCCTCTTTGGTCTTGCTGGAATTACTCATGACATCAGCATGCGCTTCCAGGTAATGGGGCATAAGCGCTTGCATCCACGCCTCGAAGGTTTCCCCTTATGCAGTCGCGTCGCACAAATCACATTTGAGAGTTTTCATGCCATTCTCCTTTTGTTGATCTTTGCTAATTACAATGCCAATTTTAATAACTAGGCTTGGTTGGAAACGGCGTCAGCTGGATTTCGTGGGTCCAACAGGACTTGTCCTGGCTATGTAGGTAGTGGAAGGCCTCAGCGATCTTGACGGGATTAATTATCAGGTCGGGGTTCTGCTGGGCCTTCGGCATGGCGCGGGTGCCAGGGGAGTCAATGGTGCCGTCTATGATGACGTTGGCCACGTGCACACCGTACTCTGAATACTCCTCTGTCAGCACCTGGGCCAGCGTGCGCATCATCACCCTGGGGTAGTACAGCGACTGGCCTGTGTAGCGCTTCCGACCGCGCAGCGACGAGGAGTTATTGGAGAAAAGGAAGGAGCCATGTCCCTTCTCTCGCATCGCTGGCAAAACCTCTTTGGCCACCAGAAACGGTCCGCGGCTGGCGATGTGCTGTGCTGTGTCGAACATCTCCACGGAGATGTGCTCAAGCAATTCCTTCTCGGGCGGAAGGTCTCGTCCTTCCAAGTAGCCTGCGTTGTAGATCAACACTTCAGGATCGCCGGCCTGCTCTCGAATCTGAGCGAAGGCGTTAGAAATGGAGTCCTCAGACACCAGGTCCAGCTCAACAATCATGGTATCGCCACCCTGCTCCCGAATAGCCACCTCTAGCGAAGCCGCATTGGAGCTAGTGCGGGTAGTCAGCACTACGAAGAAGCCTTCGCTGGCAAACTTTTGAGCGATGGCACCACCTATGCCCCAGCGCACCCCAACCGGCAGATCGCTGTCATCGAGCACCTTGCCATGGGCCAGCTTGGTATTCCGACCATCTGCCTGCCACTTGGAAGTCGCTCCTATAACGACGGCGACCGGTTTATTGTTCGCATTCATATTGGAATCCCTTTCTATTACTGTCTGACGCCTGCCATATTACCCGAAGTATATTCAGACAGGATAGTTTTGTCGCTCATGTAATGGGCAGCAGGATTTTGCTGATTTTCACTCCTACTTTGTGCACGCGCATAGTTCAGAGACAGTCAGAAGTCTAGTTGGCGAGATTTGACAACATTAGCAGGCGATTTTATAGTCCAACAAACAACGCGCGATTAGCATTTAAGAAGTTAAGAGGACAGATGGCTGACGAGATTGCAAATGAATAGTTCCATGTCCAGTGGGAAGACGCCTCCGATTCAGAGCTGAACTGGGCCTGGGAAGGTGCGCACTGGCCCAACCCACTAACGCCTCTCTCTGAGTACCTCACTTTGCGTTCCTTCCACGATATGGCCAGCGAAATGGGGATAGATAAATCGAAAGCCATGCGGTTGGTATCCGCCCAGGGATTCACCTACATGTGGAGGCCTCACACTAGGAGTAGTGTTGCCACGGACCCCGCCATAGCCGAGCGGGCAAGACTCAGCATGGAAGCTGTTCCAAAAATGACGGAGATATGGAACTCCCGCTACAAGCCAGAGATTGAAGCTCTTTGCAAAAGCCTGCAGCTTGTGGGAACGGGCAGCTTGAGGGTTCCTTGCCTGGCCCTGGGCCGCAAACTCAAAGCCGCTGGCCAGGTTGAAGATGTCGACGATGTTTTCTACCTTCACCTGCGAGAATTCCAGGAGATAGCGGACGATGAGCTAGTCCAGAATATGAAGGCCATCATCGCTGACCGTAGAGCGAACCGGGAAAAGTGGCAGAATATCGTTCCTCCAGCTTTTGAAGGCGTCGCTCCAGTGAGGTCCGGCAATCCTTCGAGTGATGATTATGAAGAATCAAGGGAAGACCAGCCTGACCTCCTGCGAGGACTAGCCGCGAGCAAGGGCATCGTCAGCGGGAGGGCCACAGTTGTGCGAACGCTTGAAGAGGGTAGCAGGTTAGAGGAGGGTGCCATTCTGGTCTGCCGCTCCACATCTCCCTCCTGGACTCCTCTAATCGCCCGTGCTTCGGCGGTAGTGACCGACACCGGCGGCGTGTTGCCACATACGGCGATTGTGGCTCGCGAGTTCGGCATACCCTGCGTAGTGGGCACCGGCAACGCAACTTCTATAATCGTGGATGGCGGCGAGGGGAGAAGTAGAGCCACTTTTCTGATACTGAGCGGCATCACGTCCGTTCATGAGGCGCTACGGTCATAGGGCAGGGACCTGTGGTGAGGAAGAAGAGGGAACCGGGACGGCGAACGAGTCGCCGCCCCGGTATGCTAGAAGACTTAGATATCTATTCCGAGGAGCTTCGCAGCAGTCCCACTGAGGATCTTGATCCGGTCCTCGTCGCTGAGCCCAGGAATCTCCATGATGTGGTCGACCGGGGTAATGTTCCATGGGAACGGGTAATCTGTCCCCAGAACCACGTGATCAATCCCTGCTTCGGCGATCAGGTGCCGCATGCCCTCACCAGTAAACATGATCGAGTCGAAAAACAGTTGGCCATCTCGGATATATTCTGTCGGCATCTTCTTAGGATAAGGCCCGACCTTGTCCGGGAAGGTCTTGATAACCGCGTCCGAGCGGTTGGCATAAGATGGCAGGTAGCCGCCGCCATGCGAGGCGCAGATCTTGAGGCCCGGATAGTTGTCCAGCGTCCCTTCGAAGATCATATGCGACAGCGCTATGGTAGTTTCCAGCGGGTTGCCAATAGTGTTCGTCAGGAAACCATTGCCGGATAGACGTCCGCTGGGTTCCAGCTCGCGGGTGCCACCAGGGTGCATGAAGACGAGCACTCCCAGCTCTTCGCATTTGGCCCAGAACGGGTTGAATCTCGGGTTTGCTAGCTCCTCACCATCGACACTGCCACCGACGCTCACGCCTCGGAATCCAAGGTTCTTGACTGCGTGTTCGATCTGTTCCGCTGCGAGGTCGGGATACTGCAGTGACGAGGTCGCAAAGGCAACGAATCGGTCCTCTCCCGATGAGCAAAACTCGACCAGAGCCTCGTTCTGCACGCGGATCAGATCGGCAACAGCGTCACGCTCCGCACGGTACCAGTAGGGATTGATGCTAAGGGCCTGCACATCGACACCCGTCTGGTCCATTTGCGCCAGGCGGTCGCTGAGGTTGGACCACATAAGCCCTGAGGCTTCCAGGGGGTGGCCAATCAACTCCGCGGCCTCCGGTACGATACAGTGCGCGTGCACGTCAACGGTCTTGATTCGCTTGCCATTAATGACGACCTCGCGGCGGCCTCTTGTTTGCGCCTGGCTCGAACCTCCGCCTCCACCGCTGGAGCCGACCTCACAGTCGGCAAAGGCCAATCTCATTCCAGTATTCATGTTTTCGTTAATAGGCATTTCCAGTGCTCCCGTTCTTAAGATAGTTGTTGGCAGATGCAAGAGTGGTCAAACATCCTCGCCCATTGTAATCGCTACGGCTGTTACATGCTCTAGCACGCGTCCAATATGGTCAAGTCGTTGTCTAATGACAAATAGACGTCAAAACAAAAGCCCGTGGGATATCCCACGGGCCTGTTTATTGTGCGGTTGGTTGTTGGAGGCGACGGGCGGATTCGAACCGCCGAATAGGGGTTTTGCAGACCCCCGCCTTAGACCACTTGGCTACGTCGCCTTATTCGTTTAACTCTGGTGCCGAGGAGGAGACTCGAACTCCTACAGCCTTGCGGCCACAGCGCCCTCAACGCTGCGTGTCTACCAATTCCACCACCTCGGCCTGATCCCGTACTATCTTACATGCTGACGAGACTCGATAGGTCAGCGGATCATCGGTGACCCGAGATATTATAGCTAAAGCCTCTTACCATGTCCATAACCACGTCCACATTGGTTTTTGCATGGCAGCCTGTCCAATTCCACGGCAGCTAAATTGATTCCAGAGGCATTCTACTACAGTCTCCGTATATGAAAGCAAAGTTGCTATGGACCACAAGCCAGGCGAATAACAGTTGTTTGGCAGCCTCTAAGGACATAACATATCTGCGGGAATTCCAAACAGAGGTGACCTTATGGCAGACCTGCCACCAATTTCCAACGAAACCTTGGCTGTGCTCAAGAGTATCCCCACGCAGACGCTGATCGATGGCCTATGGGTCAAGGGGTGGCCCATGAGCTACATCGAAGGAGCAAAGCCTCTCCAACTTGGCCAGCACATGGCGGGACGAGCCGTGACTCTAAGGTTCGTTCCCCACAGGCCAGACATCGTTGAAGACAAACCAAAAGGCGCAGACTCCGCAGAATACGTCGCTATCGAGCTTTGCGGGCCTAGCGAGGTGCTGGTGATTGACGCGCTCGGCTGGGAGTACAGCTCCATCGGCGGCGATATCAAGTTCCTGCGAATGAAGCAGCTTGAGGCGGGCGGCCTGGTCACCGACGGCGGCGTACGAGATACGGTGGTGCTCAAGGAGTACGGCTTCCCGGTGTATTCGGCCAGCGCAACAGCCAAGCAGGGGCCGGCAGAGTTCTGGCCTTGGCAGGTCAACGGCGCCATTCAGTGTGGCGGCGTCTTGGTGCGTCCAGGCGATGCCATAGTGGGCGACGACGATGGCGTTGTAGTCGTGGCGAGATCAGCCGTCGACGAAGTGATCCAGATTGCACACCAGCGTGAAGAGGTTGAAGAGGTGATCAAGGCCCAGCTGGAGATAGAGCAGTGCTCTCCCGGCAAATACTACCCTTTTAACGAGCGCACGTGGCAGCTTTATGAAGAGAAAACTGGGAAAAAGAGACCTGGCTAACCAGCTAATTGACTTGCGAGGCCTACTGGATGATAATATCCCACAAATTTCACTTATAAAGCATATAAATTAAAGGAGGCTAGTTTATGTTGGAGGAGCGCACGGGCGTTTTCGCGGCCGGAGACAACAAACTGACATTGCTCGGTCCAGAGATCAAGGTCGGAGACAAGGCACCAGGATTTACCGTATCAGGCGCGGGACTAAAGCCGGTTTCCCTCTCAGATACCGCAGGCAAGGTCCGAATCATAGCTTCAGTTCCTTCCCTGGACACAGGTTTGTGCAGTGAGGAGACTCAGAAATTCAACGAAATGGCCAGCTCCCTGCCAGACAACGTCACCATCCTGACAGTAAGCATGGACTTGCCCTTCGCTCAGGCCCGCTGGTGTGGCGCCCACGAGGTCGACAAGGTCAAGACAGTTTCCGACTTCAAGAGCCGTGAATTCGGCGACAGCTACGGCGTCCACGTTAAGGAGAGCGGTCTATTGGCCCGCGCAGTCTTCGTGGTCGGCAAGGACGACATCGTTAAGTACGTAGAATACGTGCCTATCATTTCACAGCTTCCAGACTTTAATGCAGCGCTGGACGCGGCCAAGGCAGCAGCCGGCTAAAGATACATATCCAGTTACGCACAAAGAGGGCTCCCAAGTTGGGAGCCCTCTTTATTTACGTTTGCCTAAATGTAGACGGTATTCAGTTTTCTATGTGACTGTAAGCGTCACGAATTGTCACAACATGTCACTAAATAGTTATGGATCGTCCCCCTCCGTTGTCGTGTGCAAAAACTAAACTAGAGGCATACCGCTGATGTGGCGGGCACTGACAACTACCAGGAGGCCGATGCCATCATGACGAGCAATATATCCTTAAAAGAGTCCATACAAGCCATGTTCATAAATATGTCTGTGCTTCGCAACTATGCCAGGCGCTCAATTCTCCTGGAGGAAGTGCTAGAGGAACATTAGGAAATCGACAGGCAGGACCGCCTCGAAAAGTTCTTCTCTACAGGCAACGACCTCAACTGGACGCCAAAAGAGGTAACCGCTCTTCTGCTACTAGAGGTTTTCGCCAACCCTGCGTAATCGCAGGCCAATGCCCACTCCAGGCTCTCTATTGAGTTGGCAAGCCCAAGCTACCCTGCGTGATCCAGCTCTCCTCTTCGACGGGCGGACCGCACTCGGGCCAAGAGTTCTAGGAAGTTAATAGCCTTCCTGATATAGATGTCTGCGCCCCCCAGCAAGGCAGCGACTACTTCATTCTCCTCACCCTCTCCGGTAATGACAATTATCCCGTCGGTCAGGCGGCGCAACATCCGAACCCTTTCGGTGCCCTCCCGATCGACGGCGTCTTCAGCCAGCACAATAAGCTCAGGACTAATAACAACAACGCTGGATATAAGGTCTGGGCTATCGGCATGCTGGGTGACGTCATAACTCTGGGTCATGAACACTTCCACGAGAAGCCGTCGTAAATGACGGTCCGGTTCAAGCACAATGGCTCGCGGATTAGCTTCAGGAAACAATTTGAACCAACGGTCTGAGAGGTTTAATAGGGCGTGGAAAAATAGTAAGTCTGTGTCCAGTAGAACGAGTCTTCGAAGGCACCTGTGCTGTCGACAATCCTCTTCAATGGGCGAAAGGGGAGTGTGATCGCTCAGGCTAGGGGGGGTGGCACGCTGCCGCTTACCAGGTATATGACTGGCATGAACTAACGCTCGTCATGGAGACGTTCTGCGGCAGTCTGGTGTATACGTTCTCCAGCAACTCCATACAACCACCGGTGATAAAGAGGAATTCTCACCTTTAAAGAAATTGCTTGAGCGAATGGGCAGTTGGCTTGTACGGCAACTGGCGGGCGTGGACGACGTTCCCGATGCTGTCAGCGGTTTACCAGGTAACACTCGATAGCCTGTGAAAGGGCGTCTACGCCGGTATCGGATGTAACTTTAGGAGGCATGGACACGCTTAATGCCGGGCCACATATGGCGACTGTCGGCCTGAGCAACGGGTTTCCTGCCCATCCCTTGATGCCGGACTCAGGGTCGAACACACCAGAGCCGCTGGTGACCTCGCTACCGGTCCCGGCCGTGGTAGGGATAGCGATTATGTGCGCGCCGCGGCGTTCGATCTTACGCGCTGGAGACCAGTCGCTGCCGATTCTCAGCTGCTGGTATTCTGTAAGCTTGCCTTCGTTTCCCAGCAGGAGCGATACGGACTTGGTACTGTCGATGGCGCTGCCGCCGCCCAGAGCCACCAGCAGATCGCAGTTATGACTCAGAAATGTCTCTACGGCGCTTTCGACTGCAGCCAGCGTAGGTTCGGTGGCGACCTGAGAAAACACCTCCACCCTCAGACCCGCTTCGTGCAGCGATTCTTCGGCCTTTCTGGTCAACCCCAGCTCGTACACTATTGGGTCGGTGATAATCAGCGGAGCTTCACTCCCGAGCCCCTTGGCTATCTCTCCAACCTTGTTTACGCTGTCTACGCCAAAGGAAAGTTGTGATGGCGCCATGTTTACGCTGCCTACGCCAAAGGAAAGTTGTGATGGCGCCATGAAATCGATTTGATCTGACCAGTTCATCTTTTGACCTCCTGTGATCAGACTCGGTGGCCAACCTTGTCCACCAGGTAATCGCCACCCAGGTATCGCTTCCACCCACCAGCCAAGTTGCCAGGACAGAGCTTCGTGTGTCTCGTACCTGGTTATGCACTCCGAGACATTTTCTCCAACTACCTGGATGTCTTCCGGTCTCAGGTCCTGGAGCTGGCTCAAGTACCACAAATAGCCGATCGTTCGCCAATCGAGGCCCACCAGCTGTGCACCTATCAGGTCAACGGCGAGAGATTGGGTGCCTGCAAGCGCGACTCCTGAAGACACAGGGGTGCCGTTAACGGGTCCGCTTTCCCCAAACCCACGACGCTATCCACCACCGCTAGGTCGGGCGAAAGCGTTTGATTGGACCGGGCAATGGAGAGGTTAAGGGACGGAGGCTCGTGTGAAAAGGTGCCGGGCTCAGGCTCGAAGCGTGAGCTACTGTGCCTATCTTCGTTGCGTATGGAACCAATCGCGATGTTCTTTATAGACATCGTAGCGATCACCTCGTTATGGGTCTTCATGCGGCCAACGGAGACGAAGTAGGAGTCAAATAGAGTCTTGGACAGCCGAATATTCGCCGGCTTCAGATCACCATCGAGAGCCTCAAACAGCACTGAATCATCCTGGTTAAGGTCCAATAATTCCACGTCGTAGTCCTCTCTGAGAGAGAAGTAGCCGTACCGCTCGAATCCGCCCATGGTATCGCCGTTCAAGGCTGTGCCTTCGCCTATAGTGAACTTGTGAATTCCCTTTTCTTGCAGTCAGCCCATAGTAGCCCGCACAGCTCCCACCGGCGTGGCACAAAGCTCAACTGATGGTGAGACCATGTTGGACTTTATAAGGACCGGTCGGTCATCCGGCAAATGGACATCGTCGCTGATGAGGTCCAACGCTTTCTTTACCGTATCGTAACTCTCGTCGCCCCGGCAAGGTCTACTCTAACCATTGGGTGAGTTGGACGGTAAGGTTGTCGGCGTTACTGGAGCAGGACAGCTACGCAGTCTGGGAAGGAGGGCACTTCATTCGATTTCACCAGGGTGACTAATACACCATTTCCCCTCTCAAGAAAGCCTGCGTTCGGACGTCTTCAGGGTGATTGAACAACTTGACAGATGTGCCGACCTCTATCACTTCGCCATCAAGCACAAGCATCATTTGGTCGGCCAGTCGCTCCGCCTGAAAGAGGTTTTGTGTTACTAAAACAACCGTGGATCCCAAGTCTCGGACTGCGCCTTTAATCAAGTTCTCGACAAGGCCCACGCTGGCCGGATCTAGGTTAGCGGTCGGTTCATCTAAAAGCAGGACGTCCGGTTTGAAGGCAAGGGCGCGTGCAAAGGCCACTCGTTGGGCTTCACCTCCAGACAAGGTAGAGGCGTTTGCCTTCGCAAGATGGGCGAGTCCGACAGCCTCCAGCACTTCTTCCACGCGTCTCTGAAAATCCCGCTCCCCTCTGACTTGCAGTCCGTAGGCTACGTTCTTCTCTACCGAGCCATGGAATAACGCAGGGGTCTGAAGGACAAGGGTGACACGCCTGCGAATCGATATGGGCAGGTCCGAGCCGTTAGAGTAGTGATGGCCATCAATGGAAATGGATCCAGTTGTTGGCGGCTCCAGGAATCCCAGCATTTTCAGCAGGGTGCTTTTGCCCGCCCCGTTGGGTCCGGTGATCACCGTTATTGAGCTCCGATGGATTTCGAGATTCTTGACGCTGCAAACCTGGCGTTCGTCGTATTTCTTGGTTATATCCTGCAAGTGGTACAAAAATTGGATCATCGCCCTTCGATCCCTCCGCCTTGCAGGAAGATCCAAAAAAGGCTAGTTAGAAATGTAATGCTAATCAGGATCAACCCCATTGCAATGGCCTGGTCGAAAAGTCCCATGCGTGTGAATTGCACTGTGGCGGTTGTGAGGACTTGCGTAGAGCCCTTTAGATTGCCACCTACTATCATGACGGCGCCTACCTCGGAGATTATCCTGCCGAATCCAGCGAGCACTGCGACGAGAATTCCTACCCGGGCCTCCTGCAATACCACCTTAACGATCTGAAAATTGGTTGCACCTAGGCTGCGGGCCTGCCTTAGCAGATCGCGACTGACGGCCATAACGGCGACCATCGTGAAACTTGCAACAATAGGGGTGGCGATAATCACCTGTGCCAGGATCATGGCCTTTGGCGTGAAGATCCACCCGGTCCAGCCAAGCGGTCCGTTGCGTGATAGAAGAAGGAACACCAGAAGGCCGACCACAACGGGCGGGAATCCCATCCCTGTATACATCAACGCAATCGCCAGCCGCCTGGAGACGAAGCGCCGAAACGCCAACCATATTCCCAAGGGCATGCCAATTACGCAGCTAATTCCTATCGCGATGCCGGAAACAGCTAGTGACAGATATACGATGTGAAGGAGCGCTGAATCGAACGTGAATAATATTACGACGCCCTCATTGAGAAGCCCCGGCCATAATTCTGTCACAGTTTCCTTCCCAGACTGGTCCCACTGCAGTTCGGAATCAGGTCAATTGGCGTTTGGCTGGAACAGGGGCCGACTATATTGGGCAGTCCCGAACTCACCAATGCGTTCCTGCGTATCGTTACGCAATAGGTACTCAACTAATTTGGAACCCAGTTCAAAGTTTATGCTGGAATTCCGCTCCTGACTAACAGCGATAACCCCGTACTGATTGAAGAGAAGAGGGTCTCCCTCCACCATGATTCCAAGCTGTAGCCGCTCTTCATGAGCCAAGAAGGTACCGCGATCAACAAGCGTATACGCCTGCAGTTCATCCGCCACTGTCAAAGTCGCGCCCATGCCTTGTCCTGTCGACCGTAGCCATGTAGGACTGGGGTTGACGCCCGCTTCCACCCACAACTTGCGCTCCTTGGCGTGAGTACCAGACTCATCGCCCCGGGAGAGGAATACCGCCGAACTGTTCGGCAATTCACTGGCGAGCCGACGAAAGGCCTCCGTCGCACTCATCACATCGGCTATTCCGGCCGGGTCGCTAACGGGCCCTATGATAACAAAATCGTTGGACATGACATTGTGCCGGCTTTCGTTGAAGCCCTGCGCGATGAAACTCTCTTCCTTACTGGTGTCGTGAACGAGAAAGACATCAGCATCGCCATGCTCTGCAATGGCAAGTGCCTGCCCGGTGCCTACGGCCAACACGCGTACTATTACGCCTTCCTCTTCCTCGAAGCCAGGCAATATATCATCCAGCAACCCTGAATCGGCAGTGCTGGTTGTTGTCGCGAGCACAAGAGTTTGCGTACCTCCGCAAGCGGCTACAGATGCCAAGGCCACAACCAAGAATATGGCTAGCACTGGCAACCGCCAAACGCGACCTTGAACGTCAGAAACTCGCCGGACAAAGAGCAGCCGGAGGATGCCTTCGATTGGGTAGGTCAACGTGCCATCGTTATCATCTCAAAGATCATTTCGGCTTTTCATGCTAACGCTCCCACCCACCAGCTTGCAACGCTCCTTCTGTGCCTCAAGAATTTCAGCATACACGTAGGGCTATTCGTCACGGGGGCATCAGAGCTCCCAAGCCGGGCGGCGCTACGATAAATTATGGTCTATAGAGTGAATTCTCACGTAAATTTCACAGAACATTGCCTGAAATATGCCGCTACTAAGCCATACCTTTTGTATGATACCGCCAACGCGAATAATCCAACTGGTTTACGGCGCACGAGGTGGGCCTTGCGCTGCAGGCGGCTGCCGAGGTATCTCAGGTTTGCCGCCAGGGAGCGCAACCCTGAAACTCCAAAGTTAGGAGCGCTCTCTGTGCTTGGCAATGCCACGTGGCACGGCATTGCGGGCCATAGCGGATGGCCTTTTGCCCTAAATGAAAAGCTGTACTACGTCCATGCATAGGATGGCTCGACCGCCATTTGACCATAATCGATGTTACGGACCTTGAAAATCCAGGGGTCCTTTCGCAATTTGGCACGCGGACCAATGTGCCCGTCCATAATGTAGAAGTAGTCGATGGCATAGCATATGTCTCTTACAATATCGATGGGCGGCGCGTGGTACACCTACGGGACTCGGAGAACCCAAAGCAGATTGCTCACTTCGATAATGTTTCTGCCGAGGACGAGCGGGGATCATGGGGTGGGCGCGGAGTTCACGTTGTGAAATATACGGTCTGCTTATCAGATATGCAGAGTGGTAGGTATGCCTTCAGGTCCACGTAGAATAAGGGCATGTTTCTTTTATTGCCAATTTCGTCAGCCTCTAGACCAGGAATTAATAGGGACTAATCAAGTAAGATACCGATAGCCCTGAGTATGTCCACCCTACAGGTTGAACTGTGGGTCCATGTAGTCCTTTTCTTTTTCGTAGACCTGCAACCGGGAGCGGACCGTCTCACTAATAATGACGCGGTCTTCATCGTCAACAACGATCCCAACTGGTCGTGCGAATTTCCCCAACGGTGACATGTCTTTCACTCGTCGGAAGGCTTTAGTCACGTCTGGATTCGAATCCACAACTTCTTTGGCCCATTTGGAAAACTCAATACCATCACCGTGCAGAGCAGTGATAATGTCACCATTGGGCTCATAAATCTGTACGCGATTGTTACCAAAATCTACTACATAAACGTCACCTTCACTATCAACCGCGACGTTCGAAGGGTGAAGAAGGTCTCCGTTTTGCTCTGACGATATCCCGAAGGTCATCAAGTATTCACCATCTTTTGTGAACTTCTGAACATTATTGTTACCAAAATCTGCAACATACAAGTCGCCATTATGATCCAACGTAATGCCCCAAGGGCTATTGAACTGCCCATCACCAGCGCCGGCGCTACCAAAGCTCATCAAGAACGCGCCGTCCTTGCTAAACTTTTGCACCCGATTATTGCGGCTGTCGACCACATAGAGATTATCCTGGTCATCAAAGGTGATTCCTGCGGGACCGCTAATCTGGCCTTCCCCTGAGCCAGCCACACCCCAGCTACCTATCTTTTGACCGTCCGGGTCGAAGATGGATATCAGATTCTCATGTTCGTCCGAAACGTAGACGTTACCATAGCTGTCCACAGCCAAGTCAACCGGCCATGTAAACTGGCCCTGTCCAAACTCGCCAATGAATTTCTCGTCCATAGTGACTTTGGTGACTCTCTTATTAATGCCTAGAATTACCCCTTGACCAATTCTTTCTGTGCCCCTGCTCAGGACATATAAAGCCCCATCTGGCGCACTCGCAATGGCATAAGGGATTGCAAATCCTGCACCCGCCGCAGCGCCACGACCTATAGAGTGACTGAAATTCCAGGTACGCCCAGCAACTGTAGTAGTAAGCATCGTTGCTTCTCCTAAATCGGGTTTGCTTTAGAAATTGGTCTTATTTAACCGAACTGATACTCTCTTGTAGCGCCAATGAGAGACAGCATCTCGCCAGTGCGCCGTGAAGACTCGTCATGATCGGCGTCCTGCCAGGAAATTGATCCCTCGTTCGCGGCGTGATTGATCAGTTCCAAGCGAGTATTATCGGCCACCGGCAGTTGCCCCATTTGATGTAGGCACTGGTCGACGAATTCAGCCGGAGACATGCTCGGCCCATTTGCCGTGGCGATTTTTTCGACGATTCGACGAACTCCGGGGAGCTCTGTATCGCCGACTCGGTCGGCAACGAAGTTGATGCGTTTGACCAATGACCCACTGTTGACCCATTCATAACCGGTGTGCCAACCCTCAACGCTGGGCGGATCAAGAATCTCCTGCCCCATGTAGCCTGCCTCGTTAGCCATCGACTCAAGTCGCGGGTCCGGACCCTGCATATCCTGAGTTAGTTTTAGGGTGCCAACAACGACTTCAATAGGACTCTTCACCTTCTGGTGCATCGACTCCTTGAAGAAGTCGGAGTTGAAGAGGGTGCGCAACACTGGTGTGATTTCAAAGCTATTGTCCACAAAAGTATCGGAAAGAAGTTTAACGGCTTCGGGGTCTCGCGGAGCCTCAATATCCCAGGATGGCACTTGCGGCTCATCGGCCACGAAGAAATTGTAAAGGTGCCTGGATATGAACGCAGGACAAGCGGGTTGCTGAAGTATGATGTCTAGAATGTCCTCGCCATTGAAGTTTCCAGTGTGTCCCAAAAAGGTTTTTTCAGTGCCATCATGATCCTCGGCGCGATACTCAAAACTCCATGGGAAGCGTCCATATGGGAAACGCGGCATCTTGGCGCCGATCGTCCAGCCTGTAAACGCACGGGAACACTCAAACACGTCCTTCTCCGTGTAGTTGCCAACCCCCAACGTGAACAACTCCAATAACTCACGGCCCCAGTTCTCATTTGGAGCATTCTTGTGGTTCTCGTTGTTGTCCAGCCAGTAAATCATCGCAGGGTTGCTAGCCAGTTTACTGAGCAACTCTCTGTAATTACCCATTCCGTTGTCGCGCAACATTTCTAAATGAACGATCATGTTGTCGCAGTTGTCTACTTTGCCGTTGCCTGTAGCGAATACGTGGTGCCAGAAAAGTGCAATCTTCTCCTGCAAAGGTCGCTTCGTGTTTATCAGGTGATACAGCCAGTTCGCCTGTCCTCCCGCGTAATGCTGTGCGGGAAATTCAGTGGTCGGATGATATCGGTACATCGCGACCTCATCCAAGGCTGGCTGAGTCTCTGGATTGAGCAGCTGTTCCACGGTCTCTTCGTAACCCTGATCGGCAAGTCGTTCTGCCTCATCATAAGTCACGCCGAACCCAGCACGCCGCATGAGATGAGAAATAAGGGCCAAGTCTTCTTTATTAGGCATGAATATTTCCTTCCTCGTATACAGATATGAATCCGTGTTTAATCCATATGTCTCGTGTCATATTCATTGCATATTACGCCGAGAACTCTCACTATTTGAGACACGTTAACAAAGGCCCTTTACGCTGTCAATATTCGTTAAAGGCACTTGTTATCAATTAATCTCCATCAGTCGTGCACTAACTTCGCAAATGGCGGCCGCAGGCATTTTCTCAGGCCAAAGAGAATCACTGAACAAAGTGCTTCATAGGTGCATTAGGCATGACAAGGACACAGAAATAGTCAACTCTTCGACGCTTAATTTAATCAAAGCAGTGATGCTTTTTGTCTTGCCTTCATTGCGCTCGGCTGTAGAGGTCGTAATCCCGGATGACATATTGGTGCTAGGTCCTACGTTTCTATTCGAAATGATGTATTTAGTAGGAGCCTAACTCCGTCAAGACCAGCCCTGCGCGCCATCCTAATGAATGCATGAGTCACTGTAGTGGGCACCAGGAGTTCCATCAGTCCAGCAATACACCGTGGTGTCCTGCGTCCAGGTCCGATTAAGGTATTGAACTGAGCCTGTTGATACTCCTGGTGCCGCCTCAGCATCGCTATAGTCGTAGGGTCAAGATCAACCAGCCTGCGACTAGCTTGATTCTTAGGCTCTTCAAAGATGGTTGCCCTCGCGCCTTTGACTTTGTGCAAACTCCCCGACACGGACAACGTGGCGAAGTCCAGATCGATATCCGACCACCTCAGCGCCATCGCCTCAGGCCAGAGTAGCGCAGGAAGAAGACCAATGGGTGGTATGCGGTCTTACCTCCACCATTAATATGTGAACCTCTTCTGGACTCATTACGGTTTTTGCGCAAGAGAACGGGGCTTAGAAAATTATGCCGTTGCAGCCGATGTTAGGAGCATCACTTGAATTTCCCGTTTTTTAATCGGTTGTCTCGATCAGTGAGAGCGCATAATGATTCTTCGGAAACCAAGATAAAGGATCACAAGAAAAAGCTTCGTACAGAAATCAACAAGATACAGAATCAGGTTAGAACATATACAAGACAGAGAAGCCAGGTTCGTACAACAGACGGGGATGACGGTCTGCAGGGCACTGGAGATGATGTTAATCGGCGTTTGACACGTTTGGACTCCCGTATTGCTCGTCTTGGTTCTTTTAAAGCGTTTCTCGAAAATCAACTGGACATATTGGACGACGCCGAACTTGCTACGAAAATTGGCGAAATAGCCAAATCGGGGACGGAAATATTCAAAGAACTTGGGTTTGATTCAGAGCAACTGAACAGCGCCTTTTCTAATCTCAGTGTTGCTTCACAACTGCTGAAAGAGCAAATCGAGCAGGCTCTTGAAGATGGACTCGATTATCTCATTGATCAGACTAACGAAGCGGGACCCTTTGAAGACCCAGGCCTTCCCACCGTCAAGGCAGAACTCCTGGACCCAGATGCCCAGGATACGGAGGTTTCCGAAAGACGTTCGTACTCTAGGCCTATTGCAGAATGAATGCGCCCCTACCTGGCAGAACATAGCCTCTTCCATTTCGACTTAAATACGGTGACAGCATAGATATCCATCTTCTGATCTGCTGTGGATTTTTACCGCATGGCAGTTGAAGCCGTTTGCGTGCTCCGCCTTAATAGTATTTTGCGATAAGTCGATAAACTGTCGCAATCACGCTTGGGTCTTTCACCTTCCAATATCTTCTGTCATTCGTGAAGTTGGCTATTTTGGTGAGAGATTCGTCGTCAGCATCAACATCTTCGCCCAGGAGACGCCCATGGACTGTTTAGTTGTTTTCTCCGCTCTCATGATTTGCCCCACGCTATAGACCCTATGCAGTAACTCAGTTCTACTAATATTTCACGATTCCAGTTGCAGAATCATTCTCCACAATGACTCAAGCAATCAAAGGGAATCAGAACCAAATTCGATATCAGGTTGAACCTAAATTCACAGGGGAAGACTTACCTAGTGACTAGAACCTTACCGAAACCGTTAGAAGAATGTTAGAATTGGGCCAATGGTCACAATTACAGAACGAATACGGATGGTGAACTAATGGCCTTGTTATGTGGTGGAAGGTTGGTAGGAGCGGCAGGGTTCGAACCCGCGACCCTCGGTTTTGGAGATGCATGAAAGCCGTATCCCTCAGTAGCCCTGCATACCACGCCATGCCTTATTTACCAGGGGAACACTGTACCGCTGTGTTTGAACGTGCCGCCACGTAACTGCCTGTGGTCACGAGTTAGTGACCACAATGTGACCATTTAATTTGCGATGACGCCGTGGAATGTATAACCAAATCGCTCCAAGACGAACAATGAACGTAGGTACTAGAGCGATATAAGCTAGATACCCTCAAATCAACAAGAATAATAGTTGGCTTTCTGGGTAATCACATGGAACCTAACCGCTAGGGGTTCCATAGTGGGAATAGGTAGTTTGGGGGGCATAGAGATATATCCCCCCCAAACTACCCCACAACAGCCTTAATAGCACCCCTCGCTACCCACCCATCAGCCACCGCACCCACCTCCTGACACGCCCCCTTGCCCCATAGGCAATACTGCCCTCAGAGGCAGCCTTATGCGGGTTGGTGGCCAGAACCTAACGGCTATGAGTCCCATGGGGGATTAGGTGCAACGGGGGACATGGGGATATATATCTTTATCTCGTCCCCATTGGTCGGTGGATGAAAGTAGAATTCAGCTTTATATGAAATGCCCAACATGCGGTAACGGCAGCCCGGAGAATGCGCAGTTCTGTGCTGGCTGTGGTGCCAAGCTGGATGAGGCATCTAGCAGCGATGCCACGTCGAATCCACGACCATTCCCAGATATCCTGCTTATCGCAATCCGAATAGTCCTTATTGCGATTGGATTAGGTCTAGCTCTCCTTCTCCTTACGGATGAAACCATCAACCAAACCATAATACCGTGGTTAGGTGCATCGTTTCTGATTGCAGGGCTCTTCATATTTCCAAGACAAGCCAACCAGAGGGGTGCAATTAAGGTCTGGCTCTTGGGTGGTCTAACCGGGTCTGTTACGGGCCTGTTATATTTTCTGGCGAACTTCTTTTTTGACCCAAATTCCTACCTCTCTTTAGGTATTGCATTGATTACGACAGCTGTAGTTGCCGTCCTCTTAGCCAAGGCCACGGATTCAAAGATAATAATATTAGTCGTAGTCGCATACTTAACGCTGGCAGCCGTCTTCGACTGGTACAGATTTTATCTAGACCCAGATATATGGGTTCTAGTGAGAGATGCGAGAGTGGGCTTTGTGGCTGGTTTCGTGTGGATTACTCCCTTTGCGATATGGGCACTCGTAAGTAGGGGTAGAACTAGTTAGCTTAGAAGTAAGCCTGTCAGGGTTTGGTTGACACGGTTCTTTAACGTCGCATAGCTGCCACCCCTGCCTCCTTTGGACCTACCCCATTGCCCCCACTAGGCTATACTGCCCTCAGAGGCAGGCTTGTGCGGGTTTGTGGCCAGAACCTAACGGCTAAAAATCCCATGGGGGATTAAGTACAACCGGGGGGCATAGAGTCCCTAAGGTTGTAATGCCTCTCTGCTGCCATCCTAAGGCCTCAGAGGGCTATCCAGCGCCTAGGAGTCCCATGGGGATTAGGTGCAGGGGGGTAGAAAGATTAATCTCAAGCTCACAATATCATTCCTTCTGCCCGCAGTATTGACGTTGGTGCTGATGACAGCGTGCGGTGGTATTAGTGAATCTGATATCGATGCCACCGTAGAGGCTAGGGTTACCCAAGAGCGTGCCACAGAAGCCACTGTGGAAGCTAAGGCGCAGGCTATAGCGAAGGCTATGGCTGAGGCTACTGCTGAGGCAGAGCCTATCGCCAAACCTGTACCACCCACAGCTACGCCGACATTAGTAACTGCTACGCCAACACCGGCTCAGGTGCAAGTCATCACTCCGCTTCCCGGCCAGCCATTTGTGGTGGAGAATGAGGCCACAGCTGTGGCCCTAAGAGGAACGCCAACTTCTCCTCCTAGTTTTACCCCAATTCCCACCGCAACTCCGTTGCCAACTGCAACGGCTAGACCGGCTCCGACGCCCACGTCAAGACCTACTCCGACACCGACGCCTATGCCCGTTCCGACGTCAACCCCAGTGCCCGAGGTTTGCCCAGTCGGCGCCACCACTCACGCCGAGAGTATGGGCTTTCAATGGGAGGGCCGACCCATGCGTTCGGGCGAGATCGCTAATATCGCCATCTCCCCGACGGACCCAAAGGTCATGTACCTCGCAATCGAGGTCAACGCCCTCAGTATGTACAAATCCATAGACGGCGGGCGGTCCTGGACTCTTGTTCATTCGGGAGATCACGCCAAGGATGTGGCCGTACACCCCTTGGATCCAGAGATCGTCTTTTATTCTGACGTCGAGAATTTGTGGCGAACGAGTGGAGGACAATTTGAAAAGGTCTTACAGCACCAATACGGACATCGCCCAGGGTCAACTTCACTTTCAACCATCGCCATTGCGCCTGGGAACCCGTCCATCGTATATACAGCCGTCCAGGGGTCCACTAGTACTGGTGAAGTTCGTGGCCACCTCTTCAAGTCAGAGGATGGAGGGGAATCGTTTGCTCAACTCAATAGTCCAGGATTGCCTACCAGGGTCAACGTGCTCCTAGTCGATCCGCAGGACGAAAGTCGGCTCTTCGCGGGCAGCAACAACGGTATCTATCTTTCAACAGATAGCGGTGCTTCTTTCTCACTGGTAACCTCCGCTCAGGACGTAGCTGACCTCCACTCAATAGACGGGGAAACATTGTTTGCCGCCACAACGGACGGCATCCTGCACTCTACCAACGGTGGAGTAACCTGGCGCAAACAAACACAAGGGCTGCCATCACCGATCACACTCCGGGTCCGGGTCGCGTCCTCTGAACCACGGATAGTTTGGGCAACCACGATTGATGGCGTGGCCCGGTCTACTGATGGCGGATCTACTTGGGAAGATGCTTCGGGAGCCCCCAAAGCTGGCGGCCTACCCGCTCGAAATCTTCAGGCTCTGGCAGTACATCCCCAGAACCCAAATTCGGCATTCGTCGCGACTGAAACCTTCCTGTTTTCCGTTCGATCCGAACAGCTTTTCAGGAGCGGCCAGTACTACTCTCAGGGCATTTACCGAACACAGGACGGCGGGGAGACGTGGATCCGATCCGATAACGGTATCGTCGAGTATTACCTTGAAGATGTCACAGCTCACCCATCGAGACCTTTCGAAGTTTGGGCAGCGCAGCAGGGATCTCGCGGATATTATCGCTCACGGGATACAGGCCAGTCATGGTCACTTTCACCATCTAAGCTGGCTCATTATCCGATGAGACTAGTGTTCTTCCCAAACGATCCGGACGCAGTTGCGAGCACCAGCAATCACACGGGGCAGGATTTTGGGATCACCTTTGACTCAGGAGTCACGTGGGCAATGACTTCGGAGCAGACGTTCTACGATAGCCTTGGGGATGGTGCCAGCCTCTTTGACGCAACGCAGCGCCAAGGTGGAGCGTTGCATCTCCATGGTCTAGCCATCGATCCGTCCAACCCCCAGATAATCTATGTCGGAACTGTACATGAAGTTCGAGGGTTCGATACGACACCCCTCCGCGGATCGCACATCTTCAAGTCAGTGGATGGAGGACAGACTTGGGTTGAATCAGATGGTGGTTATCTACACTCAGCGGAGACTGCCATCCACGAGATCGAGATTGACCCCAAAGACACTTCCACCGTCTATATCGGCACCACTGAAGGCGAATCCATTGTGGGTAACGGCATATGGAAGTCGACGGACCAAGGCAGGACATGGGCACGAGCCAATTCAGGAATGAGGGACGACAGTAGCATCAATGTGATTGTCATTCACCCCAATCGGCAAGGGATGCTTCTGGCAGGCACATATGACGGGATATACCGCTCAAGCGATGATGCTAGGACATGGACGGCGGTAACCGAAGGCAAGACCTGGGATATGGAGCAGGACCCGACTAACCCAGACGTTGTCTACGCTGCGACGCGAGGCGGCATTTTATTGAGTAGAGACTTCGGACTAACGTGGGAAGACGTATCCGCTGATCTTCCTTCAGGTGATATCACAGCCATCGCAGTTAACTGCGATGGCACGGCGATCTACACCGGAGTTTCTGGCTCTGGGGTATTTGTTAGCATCGCTAAATCAATACGAGAAGTACCGCTTGACCTCATGACGGGCGTGCAATATGGGACACCTCCCACCGTGGAACAGTCAAGTCGAGGAGGTCAGGATAGTCCAGGGGGTCAGATTAACCCAGCAAACTATGATCTGACCATCATCATCGCCGGAGACGGGATGGGTACGGTCCACGTTGGGGCGGGTCAGGAACAGATGACGTGTCGCAGTCCTTTATGTGTCTACGAAAATATCCAAGCGGCTG